>ERZ1026968.820-NODE-820-length-11344-cov-4.319692_pt1 | contig 11344 bp, 9 predicted proteins | sample MGYA00519295_ERZ1026968 | MGnify/ENA primary metagenome ERZ1026968 (study PRJEB26926, sample SAMN06164480) | human gut metagenome | biome: ENVO:00009003; feature: ENVO:2100002; material: ENVO:00002003 | host: Homo sapiens | place: USA | collected 2012 ...
GCCGAAATATCTGAAAATCACGCTTCCCAAACTGGACTCTTTCTTTAAACAACATTTAAAATAACTCTTCAAGATGAAAAAGATGACTTACTTATTTCTACTGGCTGCAACACTTGGTGCTTGCAGTCCGAAACCGGAAAACAAGATTGAAACACCCCCAAAAGCATCAGCCTCTCTCTTTCCCCAAGGAGATGCCATCGAGGGCAGCAATTTCAACGGAACGGCATACCTCCAACGGCTGATGACCGACAGTGAAACATTCGATGTGGTAGTCTCCGACGTGATATTCGAGCCGAAAGCCCGAAACAGCTGGCATTCGCATCCGGGCGGACAGATTCTGATTGCCACCGCCGGAAAAGGTTACTATCAGGAAAAGGGGAAGCCTATACAAGTGTTGAATCCCGGCGATGTAGTCGCTATTCCGGCAGATGTGGTGCATTGGCACGGAGCGGCTCCCGACAGCGGATTCACGCATATAGCTATCAATACAAAAGTTCATTTGGGTGCTACACAGTGGTATGAACCTGTAAGCGATGAAGAATACATTAATCAATAAATATCTAAAAACAACTCGAATATGAAAAAGTTACTTCTTATTCCGCTCTTGCTCCTCTCTCCAACGACAATGGCAGCATGCTCTACCACCGACGACACTCCCGATACTCCATCCGGAAACGGCAATATGCTTGTGCTCTACTTTTCTGCCGAAGGACACACCCAGGCCATTGCCGAACGTATTGTGAAACTTACAGGCGCAGATATCCATCGCATTGAGGCTGCCGAACCGTATGCTGCAAATCCTTACGATGACAGCGACCGCATTCAGCATGAAGCCTATAATGACCTGCGCCCCGGAGTAGCGAATCTGCTTGATAAAGAGGCATTGGCGAAATATGATACAATTTTCGTCGGTTCGCCTTGCTGGTGGCATCAACCCGCAATGGTAGTCTGTACATTCCTCGAAGCATACGACCTGAAAGACAAGGTAATCATTCCTTTCTTTACCTACGGGGCTACTACCTATCTGAACGAGTCCATGCAGAAAATTTACAAGGTAACATCCACTTCAAGACATATTCCGGAAACACTTCCCGAAGACCTTGATGCGGAGGATATTACGACACCAGGACGCCCTGATGATGCAGATATCGACATGCCGGGCAACGCTAATGGTACAGAAGGATGGTTACACCGAATCGGAATAGCAGTGCGTTCGGGAATATTCAATACATCTGCCGACTGATTGATAATATCTTTTTCTTCTTCGAGCACTCCGTCTGCCAATGCAATATCCACAGCACAAGCAAAACATTCCCCCATCTCCCAATACTTCATCCACTTTTACTGGAATTCTCGTAAGAAATCTCTATTTTTGCACTTTAAACAAGAAAAATTATGGGAGCAGCTAAATGGATAGGCGGCATCATCGGCTTCATGGCCGGAGGACCGCTGGGAGCCTTGGCAGGTTTTGTATTCGGTTCACTGTTCGACACCGATTCAAGTGACGCAGGCAGTTATTATGGAGAAGAACCAACGCACGGCACTACCTATACCGGGCAACGGAACAGTTTCCTCTTCTCCATGCTCGTGATGGCTTCGTACATTATCCGTGCAGACGGGCGCATCATGCATAGTGAAATGGAATTCGTCCGCCGCTTTCTGAGAAGCACATTCGGTGAGGCTGCCGTGGGCGAGGGAGAACGGATACTGCTCAACCTCTTCGAACAGCGCAAGCAGATGGACAGACAAAACCCACTGGCATTTAAAAACACCATCCGTGACTGTGGAACGCAGATTGCCGCCAACCTGACATACGAGGAACGCTTGCAACTGCTGGTATTCTTGGTAGAAATTGCCAAAAGCGACGGACACGTCTGCAACGAGGAGATAGAAGCCTTGAAAGAAGTGGCCATGTACATGGGACTATCCGTCAAGGAAGTGGAATCCATGCTTAACCTAGGCGGTAGCTCACTGAACGAGGCCTACAAAGTACTTGAAATTGAACCCACTGCCACCAATGACGAAGTGCGTGCTGCTTACCGCCGCCTAGCCTTGAAACACCATCCCGACCGGGTGGCAACGCTGGGCGAAGACATCAAGAAAGCCGCAGAAGAGAAGTTCCAAAGCATCAACAATGCCAAAGAACAGATATACAAGGCACGAGGTATGAAATGACGTACCTCGCTCCTTGCCTTGTGGACAGCATCATGACGTTTATAAACATTCTATAATTAACATCAACCCACACACTTATGAAGAAAACCCTTGCAATCCTTGCACTAGGCCTTACTGCCATTGCCGGACATGCCGCCACGCCGCTCTGGATGCGCGATGTGCAAATCTCTCCCGACGGTACGGAAATCGCATTCTGCTACAAAGGAGACATCTACAAGGTGCCGGCCAAAGGTGGAACCGCCACACAGCTTACTACCCAAGAGAGCTACGAATGTACCCCCATATGGTCACCGGACGGCAAACAGATTGCCTTTGCCAGCGACAGATACGGCAACTTCGACGTATTCGTGATGCCGGCAGACGGCGGAACCGCCCAACGGCTCACTACCCACTCCACCGGTGAGATACCCTCCACATTCACTCCGGACGGAAAGTATATCTTGTTTTCCGCCTCCATCCAGGACCCGGCAAGCAGCGCTCTTTTCCCCACTTCGGCCATGACCGAGCTTTACAAAGTACCTGCAACGGGAGGGCGTACGGAGCAAGTGCTGGGCACCCCTGCCGAAGCGGTCTGCTTCGACAAGGCGGGCCATCAGTTCCTCTACCAAGACCGCAAGGGATTTGAAGATGAATGGAGAAAGCACCACACCTCCTCCATCACCCGCGACATCTGGCTGTATGATGCAAAGACGGGTATCCATACCAACCTCACCGACCGCGCGGGCGAAGACCGCAACCCGGTGTTGTCACCCGATGGAAGAACGGTTTACTTTTTGAGTGAGAGAAACGGCGGCTCATTCAACGTGTATGCCTTCCCGCTGGCACAGCCCCGAGAGGTGAAGCCCATCACCAGCTTCAAGACACATCCCGTGCGCTTCCTCTCCATGAGTGACGGCGAGACGTTGTGCTACAGTTACGACGGCGAAATCTATACCCAGCAGCCGGATGCCACCCCGAAGAAAGTCGCCATAGAACTGGTGCGCGATGACCGGCCGCAATTCGCCAACCTGCAGTCTTCCGACGGAGCCACCTCTGCCGTTGTGTCCCCGGACGGAAAACAGATTGCCTTCACGCTGCGCGGAGAAGTCTTTGTCACTTCGGCAGACTATGCCACTACCAAGCAGGTGACGCACACACCGGCACGCGAAGCGGGCCTCTCCTTTGCGACGGACAACCGCACCCTGGCCTACGCCAGCGAGCGAGGCGGCAACTGGCAGCTCTACCTTGCCAAGATAGCCCGCAAGGAAGACCCTAACTTCCCGAACGCCACGCTGATTGAAGAAGAAGTGCTGCTGCCCTCCACCACCGTGGAACGTGCCTATCCGCAATTCTCGCCCGACGGCAAGGAACTCGCCTTTATCGAAGACCGCATCCGGCTGATGGTGCTCAATCTGGAGACGAAGAAGGTGCGCCAGATTACGGACGGCTCCACCTGGTACAGCACCGGCGGAGGATTTGACTACGCATGGTCGCCGGACGGTAAATGGTTTACACTTGAGTTCACGGGTAACAAGCACGACCCCTACTCCGACATCGGCCTGGTCAGCGCAGAGGGAGGCAAAGACATCATCAACCTCACCAATAGCGGCTACATGAGCGGCTATCCCCACTTTGCGCTGGACGGCAACGCCATCCTTTTCACCACCGAACGCTACGGCATGCGTGCCCATGCCTCATGGGGCTCGCTGAACGACGCCATGCTCGTCTTCCTCAACCAAGACGCCTACGACAAATACTGCCTGAGCAAAGAAGACTACGAACTGCGCAAGGAGCTGGAGAAGGAACAAAAGAAGTCTGCCGGAAAAGACACCCCCCAAGACAAAAACAAGGATAAAAAGAAGAAAGACGACAAGAAAGACAGCAATGCTGACGAAAAAGATGACCAGCCGAAAGACATCGTCGTAGAGCTGAAAGGCATCGAAGACCGTGTGGTGCGCCTCACCCCGAACTCTTCCGACATGGGCAGCACCATCATCTCCAAGGATGGCGAGACACTCTACTACCTGGCAGCCTTCGAAGGTGGCTACGACCTCTGGAAGATGAACCTCCGCAAGAAGGAAACCAAACTGCTGCACAAGATGGATGCCGGATGGGCGGACATGCAGCTGGACAAGGACGGCAAAAACCTCTTCTTGCTGGGCAGCCGCAAGATGCAGAAAATGGACACTTCATCCGACGCGCTGACCCCCATCACCTTCCAGGTAGATGCCAAGATGGACCTGGCTGCGGAGCGCGAATACATGTTCGACCACGTGTACCGCCAGCAGCAGAAGCGATTCTACAACACCTCGATGCACGGAGTGGACTGGGACAAGATGACCGCCGCCTATCGCCGCTTCCTGCCCCATATCGACAATAACTATGACTTTGCCGAGCTGCTGAGCGAATGGCTGGGCGAACTGAACGTATCTCACACCGGTGGCCGTTTCTATCCCAAAGGGCAGTCCGAGCCTACTGCCAGTCTGGGACTATTCTTCGACTGGAACTACACGGGCCGGGGCATGCTCATTGCCGAAGTGGTGGAGAAAGGCCCCTTCGACACAGCCAACACCCGGGTGAAAGCCGGCACAGTCATCGAGAAGATAGACGGCGTGGAAATCACCCCCGATGCAGACTACTACACGCTGCTCAACAACAAAGCACGGAAGAAGACACTTGTTTCCCTCTTCGACCCACAGACCAAGGAACGCTGGGAAGAGGTCGTTATCCCCATCACGAACGGTGCGTTCAGTGATTTGCTCTACAGCCGCTGGGTGAAACAGCGTGCGGCAGACGTTGACCGATGGTCGGGTGGCCGATTGGGTTACGTGCACATCGAGTCTATGGGAGACGACAGTTTCCGTTCCGTCTACTCGGACATCCTGGGAAAATACAACAACCGCGAAGGCATCGTCATCGACACCCGTTTCAATGGCGGTGGACGCTTGCACGAGGATATAGAAATACTTTTCAGTGGACAAAAATACTTCACCCAAGTGGTGCGCGGTCGCGAGACGTGCGACATGCCCAGCCGCCGCTGGAACAAACCCTCCATCATGGTGATGTGCGAGGCCAACTACTCCAATGCGCACGGCACGCCGTGGGTATACAGCCACCGCGGACTGGGCAAGCTGGTAGGCATGCCCGTGCCGGGAACCATGACCAGCGTGTCGTGGGAACGCCTGCAAGACCCGTCGCTCGTGTTCGGCATCCCCGTCGTCGGCTATCGCCTGCCGGACGGCAGCTATTTGGAGAACTCGCAGCTGGAGCCGGACATCAAAGTAGCCAATTCACCCGAGACCATCGTGAAGGGAGAAGACACACAGCTGAAAGCTGCCGTAGAGGAACTGCTGAAGGAACTCGAAAAATAAGTACCGCCCTGCCCCACGCAAGAATACCGGTCATATAGGCCGATATATATATTAAGATGATGTGTCAAAACGGTTGATGGCACATCATCTTTTTTTATATGCCACAAGGAAGCAATACTTTTTCTATCTCACTTTTTTGCACTATCTTTGTGACATAAATTCCTAACTCTTTAACTGATTATGTTTGCTGACTTGTTAAACTCCTCCTATTTCGCGCTCTTTCTCATTGTGGCTTTAGGCTTCATGTTGGGAAGAATCAAGATTAAAGGGCTTTCGCTCGACGTCTCCGCCGTCATCTTCATTGCCCTGCTGTTCGGACACTTCGGTGTCATCATCCCCAAAGAATTAGGAAACTTCGGACTGGTGCTCTTCATCTTCACCATCGGCATCCAGGCCGGTCCCGGATTTTTCGACTCCTTCCGGAGCAAGGGCAAGACGCTTATCATCATCACCCTGCTCATCATCTGCTCCGCCGCCCTGACGGCAGTAGGACTGAAATATGCCTTCGACATCGATACTCCCAGTGTCGTGGGACTGATAGCCGGTGCCCTGACCAGTACGCCGGGACTCGCCGTTGCCATTGACAGCACCCATTCCCCACTGGCATCCATCGCTTACGGTATTGCCTATCCTTTCGGCGTTATCGGCGTGATTCTCTTCGTTAAGCTGCTGCCCCGTATCATGCGCATCGACCTCGACAAGGAGGCGCGCCGGTTGGAGAAGGAACGCCGCAGCCAGTTCCCGGAACTGACCACCTGTCTGTTCCGCGTAACCAACCCCGCCGTCTTCGACCGGAGCCTGATGCAAATCAATGCGCGCGCCATGACCGGAGCCGTCATCTCACGCCACAAGCACAACGAGCAGATAGCCATCCCCACCGCCCAGACCATCCTGCACGAGGGAGACTACATACAAGCCGTGGGTAGCGAAGAGGCCTTAAACCAGCTCGCCGTCCTCGTGGGCGAACGCGAAGAAGGCGAACTGCCACTCGTAGACATGCAGGAGATTGAATCCCTGCTGCTCACCAAGAAGGATATGATAAACAAGCAGCTGGGCGACCTCAACCTGATGAAGAACTTCGGCTGCACCGTCACCCGCATCCGCCGAAGCGGCATCGACCTCTCCCCCTCGCCCGACCTGGCCCTAAAATTCGGCGACAAACTGATGGTGGTGGGCGAGAAGGACGGCATCAAGGGAGTGGCACGCCTGCTGGGCAACGACACCAAGCAACTGTCCGACACCGACTTCTTCCCCATCGCCCTGGGCATCGTGCTGGGCGTGCTCTTCGGCAAGCTCAACATCTCCTTCTCGGACAGTCTGTCGTTCTCTCCGGGACTGACGGGAGGCATCCTGATGGTCGCCTTGTTCCTGAGCGCCATCGGAAAGACCGGCCCCATTCTGTGGTCCATGTCCGGCCCTGCCAACCAACTGCTGCGCCAGCTGGGACTGCTGCTCTTCCTTGCCGAAGTAGGGACATCGGCAGGACGGAATCTGATGGCCACGTTCCAGGAAAGCGGCTGGCTCTTGTTCGGCGTAGGCGCCGCCATCACGCTGGTGCCCATGCTGGTGGCAGTATGCGTAGGCCTGTTCGTGTTCAAGATAAACATTCTCGACCTGCTGGGCACCATCACCGGCGGCATGACCAGTACGCCCGGCCTTGCCGCCGCCGACTCCATGACGGACAGCAACATACCGAGCGTGGCCTATGCCACGGTATATCCCATTGCCATGGTGTTCCTCATTCTGATAATCCAGGTGATAGCCTCCGCAGTCTATTGACGCATGAAGACGTACAGCCGGACAGAAACCATCGCCCGCATGAACGCACTGGCCGGAGCCAATGTGCCCTTCCTCTTCATCGTAGACTACGCGCAAGAGCAGTCGCACATTGAGCCCCTCGACCGGATAGACCCCGCCACCTGCCTTTTCCAATTCCCGAAGGCAGGCAACACGGAGACGGCTGCAACAGCCCTTGCCAGAAGCACAGCCGCCCGATGCGCCGGCCCTATCCAGTGGGACATCACTCCCCCTTCCCCCGCCGCATACAGACATTCGTTCGACCTCGTGAAGCAAAACCTGCTGGCAGGCAACAGCTACCTGACGAACCTCACTTGCCGGGTACCCGTCACCACCAATCTGACACTGGAAGAAATATTCCTCCACTCCGAAGCCTTGTACAAGCTGTGGCTGAAAGACCGGTTCGTCTGCTTCTCCCCCGAAATCTTTGTCCGCATAGAGAAGGGCAAGATAAAGTCCTTCCCCATGAAAGGCACCATCGACGCTACCCTGCCCGATGCGGAACAGCTCTTGATGCAGGACACCAAAGAGGCAGCCGAGCACGCCACCATCGTCGACCTGATACGCAACGACCTCAGCATGGTTTCGGAACACGTCGAAGTGACCTCCTACCGATATATAGACCGCCTGCAAACCAATAAGGGCCCCATCCTCCAGACCAGCTCCGAGATATGCGGCACCCTGCCCGAAGACTACACCGCACACCTGGGCGACATCATCTTCCGCCTGCTTCCTGCCGGCTCCATCACCGGCGCCCCCAAGCCCAAAACCGTAGAAATCATCGCCCAGGCCGAAGACTACCGCCGGGGCTTCTACACCGGCATCATGGGGCATTATGCCGACGGACAGCTGGACAGCGCTGTCATGATACGCTTCATCGAGCAGGAAAACGGCCAGCTCCACTTCAAGGCAGGAGGCGGCATCACCGCCAAAAGCCGGTGGGAAAGCGAATACAACGAAGTAATACAGAAAATATATGTGCCTATTTATTGAAACCATACGCATCGACCACGGAAGGGTCTGCAACCTTTCCCGCCACAACCGGAGGCTGAACGATACCCGCGCCCACTTCTGGCCGGAAAGCACACCGCTGCAACTGTCCGATTATCTGTCGTCTCCCGGCTGTGGAGCAGGCATCACCGGGGCGGGCATCGTCAAGGCACGCGTAGTGTATGGTGAAAAAGGTATTGAAGACCTCAGCTACTCCCCCTACGCCGTGCGGCACGTGCATTCGCTGGCACTGATGCAGGCCGATACCATCGACTACACCTACAAAAGCGCCGGACGCGAACCGCTGAACTGCCTCTTTGCCCTGCGCGGCGCATGCGACGACATTCTGATTGTGAAACAAGGCCTGCTGACAGACACCTCCATCGCCAACATCGCCCTTTCCGACGGTACCCACTGGTACACGCCGGCACATCCCCTGCTGAAAGGGACCAAACGGGCAGCCTTGCTGGAAGAAGGAATCTTGCAGGAAAAAGATATCAGACCGGAAGACTTGCCTTCATTCTCTACTGTCAGGCTGTTCAATGCCATGATTGACTGGGGAGAACTGGAACTCCCCGTACGGAACATCATCCCGTAGAGCCTCTACTCGTGCATATCGTTGAGATGTATCTCCAAAGACTTCACCGATATATATATTTCGTACACCGATATGGCCAGCGAAATAATCAGCAATATCAGCGCCAAACCGAAGATATAGGCCGAAAGCAGATGGAGACGGATATAGACAAAGAACATGCTGACCACGCACAGCAGCAGGCTGCCGATGCCCGCCACCTGCATGGCACGCGTCAGGTAGAGCCGCTTCCTCAGGTTGGCAATCTGCGCCGCCTTCACCGAAGACGGGTTCTCCATGTACTGTTCCTTCAAGGTGCGCACCAGTTGGGCATAGGACAAGAAACGGTTGGTATAGGCCAGCATAATCAGCGATATGGCCGAAAACAGCAAGGCGGGGGTGGTTAAATCTATTTCCATAAGAATGATGCTTAATTATATCTATCCGTCCCGATAGCAGGACTTACCTCCGCAAAGATAAACGAAAGATTGAAACCACAGAAACAAGTTTCCTTTTTTCCATTTCCCAAAGATTTATCCTACTTTTGCAGTGACAATAAAAAAACTCCTTACCACCGTAACTTAACAAATACGACCATGCGATATACCGTTTCCGCTCCTGCCTCACTGCACGCAGCCATACAGCTCCCGGCATCCAAAAGTATCAGTAACCGGGCACTCATCCTCCACTCCCTTGCCCACGGCAATATCCTGCCCCGCAATCTGAGCGATTGTGACGACACCATAGTGATGACTCGCGCCCTCGACGGAAATCCCGGACATATAGATATCCTTGCCGCCGGCACCGCCATGCGTTTCCTCACCGCCTACCTCAGCGTAACTCCTGGCACCCGAATCATCACCGGTACGCAACGCATGCAGCAACGCCCCATCCGCATACTGGTAGACGCCCTGCGAGAGCTCGGCGCCCGCATAGAATACGTCGGAAACGAAGGGTTCCCTCCCTTGCGCATCACCGGAACAGAACTGACCGGCAGCGAAATATCCCTCGCCGGCAATGTCAGCTCACAATACATATCCGCCCTGCTGATGATTGGTACCGTCCTTCCCAAAGGCCTGCGCCTGCACTTGACGGGTGACATCATCTCCCGCCCCTACATCAACCTGACCCTGCAACTGATGCGCGACTTCGGCGCCCAAGCCGACTGGGTCTCCGAAGATTGCATCACCGTCAGCCCCGGCGGATACACGGATACCCCTTTCACCGTAGAAAGCGATTGGAGCGCCGCCTCTTACTGGTATCAGATGATGGCAATAGAAGGAATTAAAAATGAAAAAATAAAAGGGGGAGACAGAAGTAGCGCAAAAGAAAGTGAAGACAGCACGAAGGAAGAAGCGCACACGGCAGAAATCGAACTGCTCGGTCTCTTCGCCCACAGCTATCAAGGCGACAGCCGCGGCGCGGAAGTCTTTACCCGCCTCGGCGTCCATACCGAATATACAGACCGGGGAGTAAAACTGACCCGGAAGGGTACTCCCGCCACCCGTCTCGACGAAGACATGGTGGACATCCCGGACCTGGCGCAGACCTTTGTCGTCACCTGCTGCTTGATGGACATCCCTTTCCGCTTCACCGGACTGCAAAGCCTCAAAATAAAGGAGACCGACCGTATCACCGCCCTCATTACGGAACTGCGTAAACTGGGTTACGTCGTGCGCTCCGAGCAAGACAGCATCTTGTTGTGGGATGGCGAACGCTGCCCGGCAGACGCTGACCCCGTCATCGCCACCTACGAAGACCACCGTATGGCCATGGCATTTGCCCCCGCCTGCCTTGTACTGCCCCAAATACGGATAAATGAACCACAGGTCGTTACCAAATCTTACCCTGCTTACTGGGAAGACTTGCAAAAGGCGGGATTTAAAGTCTGCCAAGATGCAATGCAATCTTAGAATAAAGCTTTTATTCTTAGAAATACAGCCTTTATTCTTAAGAATATAACCTTTATTCTTAGGAATAAAGGATACATTCTAAGATTAGGATGCATCCAAAGTAGTTTTATACTGCGTTCCAGGCAAGTAATGCCTGCGTCGGGTGGAAGTAATCTGCCTACCTGCAATCTGACTCATTATTTTGTCGTGTACAAAACAATGTGTATCTTTGTCCGTTCTATTAATGGAACATGTTTTTCAAGAAAAGGAAGCCCATGTGGATATTGATTATTAGCCTGATTGTCCTTGCCCTCGTGGCAGCCACAGCCGGAATTATACGCAACCGGAAACTGCAGAAGAAGATAGACCGCGGCGAACTGGACGCCATGCCCGAAGTGCAGGAAGTGAATTCCGAATGCTGCGGACAGCATGAAATCTGCGAACGTGACAGCTTACTGGCAGCCGTCAGCAAACAAATTGAATATTACGATGACGAGGAACTGGACAAATACATCGGCACCTGTCTCTTATACACATCTCCGAGCCCACGAGACTAAGGCGAATCT
>ERZ1026968.822-NODE-822-length-11337-cov-3.309874_pt1 | contig 11337 bp, 8 predicted proteins | sample MGYA00519295_ERZ1026968 | MGnify/ENA primary metagenome ERZ1026968 (study PRJEB26926, sample SAMN06164480) | human gut metagenome | biome: ENVO:00009003; feature: ENVO:2100002; material: ENVO:00002003 | host: Homo sapiens | place: USA | collected 2012 ...
CCCCTCATACGCCACCAGGACGCCGCCGACTTCCGCGTAGTACGAGCAAAGCCCGCGCAGTACGCCGATTTCAATCTCCGCGTTCGGAAATTTCTCCAGCAGCGCCGCTTTTAGCTCTTCTGCCGCACTCTGGTTCATGCAGTGGTGGATGTACACCTTCGAGCCGTTCCAGCCCTGTTTCATCATGGCGCTCAGCATGTTCTGCATCGCCTTGTGGTCGCCGCGCGACTTTGACGCAATGACCAATTCACCCTTGACGCCTGCTTTGCCAATCACGCGGATGCCCAGAATGCCGACAATCGCGCCTACTGCCGCACTTACGCGACCATTCGCGACGAAATTGTGCACCGACGCGAGCGAAAAAATCAAATTCGCACGGTCACGGAAGGCGGTCACAGCAGCAACTGTGTCCTCGAAGGACAAGCCCTTGCGAACGCAGTCCGCCACCTTCTCCACCATTTGCGTGCAGCCCGGCCCGGCGCTCAGGCTGTCAAACACATGCACCCGGCGCTCCGGATGCAGCTCCATGTATTCCTTCGCCGCCAGCATCGCCGCGTTGTAAGTGCCAGACATGGCGCTGGAAATCGTGACGCAATACACCGTATCCGCGTTGCCAAACGCCTTCAGCCAGCATTCCGTGTTCGGGCAGGAAGTCGTCGTCTTTCCCTTATAAGTGCGCAAAAAGGCGATCATGCCGTCAATATCGCAGTGCTCATCGTCCACAAAAACACGGTCGCCCGCATGAATCGTCAGCGGGACGGAGGCGAAGGGCAAATCGCCCAAGGTCAGCAAATCCGCGGAGGAGTCCGCGACAATCTTCGTCGTCATCATCAATACCCTCTATCAAGAAAAATCAGCCGCATTAGGATTCCAACATGCATATTAGCAGTTTTTCAGAAACTTGTCAAGAGGTCTGGAACTTTTTCTTGACGTTTTGAATAACTTGTGATATGATAAAGCGGAAGGGGATGAGAATATGATTGCACAGATTAGCGAGTTCCGGATGCCGCGTTACCGGGAAATTCCGGATGTGGGGCTGTATCTCGACCAGACAGTGAAGTATATGAACCGTTATTTGGCGCCATTGGGCTGCATGGAAATTACCACGTCGATGGTGAGCAACTACGTCAAGAAGGGGTATATCAGCAATCCGGTGCGCAAGCAGTACAGCGCGGAGCAGATTGCGTACCTGCTGTTTATTGCCGTGGCCAAGTCGGCACTGTCGATGGATAACATTACGCGGTTGTTTCAAATGCAGAGAAAGACGTACACGGTGCAGCAAGCATATGATTACTTCTGTGATTCGCTGGAATCGACACTGCAGTACACGTTCGGGCTGACGGATACGATGGAGCGCTTCAACCCCGCGGACATGCCGGAGCGAATGATGCTGCGCGCGACGATTATCGCGGTAACGCACATCATCTATCTGTCAAGCCAGTTCGACGCGATGCAGGGGCAGGGAACGCTGCCGGCGAACGGACATCTGGCCCTGCCGGAAGAATGACATATTATGATACGATTGTCTGCATTCATCTGTGCCGCTTGTTTGCGAATTTAGGCGAATTCTCATTTGGAAATAGTATCAAAGAAGCGATTGCATTCGTGCAGTCGCTTTTTTCGGTGCGGATAGCTAACGTGTTAGCCTAACGGGATGCAAGAGCATCAGCGCGAATCACTTAACAACGGGGGCGGAAATTCATGTTGAGGCAACGGAATGGTTGAAAAACGAACAAATGATACAGGAAAAGAACAAAGGTTACGCAGAAACAATGAAAGGAATTTGTTGAAAATCGCCCAAATTAACCAAAATGGGCTTGCGTAAACCGCGTAAGTGTAGTATAATCAAAAAGAGCAAAGTGCTATTAGCTAATAATAGACTAACAAAAGGGAGCAACGGGTAATGGACAAGCGTGCTACATGCCGGAAAATTCTGCGGAAAACGGCGCTGTCAGTGCTGGCAGCGAGCATCCTGATGACAGGGACGGTCGACGCGGTGCGGGCGGAGGAAACGCCAAACGTACTGCAGACGGTCGAAGCAGAAAGCGGAACACTGCTGGGCAAGGCGAAAATCGCTGCGACGGGAACGTGCGTGTCGGGACTGGAGCATACCGGCGACGGGGTGGAAGTGACCGTGACCGTGCCGGAAGATGGACTGTACGACATCATTGTGCGGACGGCGGTCATCGGCGGCGGAACGAAAGTCAACGAGGTCAACGCCAACGGGCAGCACGTTGGGGATATCACCAATAGCGGCAGCTGGTCGGACGAGGTTGTGCCGTATGTGTGGCTGGAGGCAGGCGAAAATACTGTGTCCGTCACGGCAAGCTATGGCTGGATTGCGGTCGACTCGTTCAGCATCCGCAGGGCAGCGCCCTTGCCTACTGATGTGTACGAGGTTAAGCCGACGCTCATCAACCCTAACGCCACGGACAGCGCCAAGCGCCTGATGACCTACCTGTGCGACCAGTACGGCAAGACCGTGCTGTCCGGGCAGCAATCGCAGGACGGGGCGTTTGGGCTGACAAACGCGGCGGTCTGGCGCGGTACGGGCGGCGATTATCCCGCGGTGCTTGGCATGGACTTGATTTCCTATTCTCCCGCGCGTGTGGCGAAAGGCGACAACAGCTCCAACGTCGTTGAAAGAGCGATTGAGTATTGGAACGGCGATGAAGGCAAGCGAGGCATCGTCACGCTGTGCTGGCACTGGTGTCCCGCCGCCCGCTATGACAAGAGCAAGAGCGATCCGTGGGGCACGTTCTACACCGACAAGACGAAATTCAACCTTGCCCGTGCGATGAACGGCAGAGACCCGGACGGCTACCAGATGCTGCTGGACGATATCGACGCGATTGCCGTGCAGCTCAAGCGCCTGCAGGATGCGGATGTGCCGGTGCTGTGGCGTCCGCTGCACGAGGCAAGCGGCGGCTGGTTCTGGTGGGGCGCATCCGGCGCGGATGCGTACTTGCAGCTGTACAAACTCATGTACGATCGCCTGACGAACGTCCACGGGCTGAACAACCTGATTTGGGTCTGGAACGGTCAGGATGCCGCGTGGTATCCGGGCGACGAGTATGTGGATATCATCGGCGAGGACATTTACCCTGGCAAGCATGTGTACACGTCGCAGGCGGCGCGGTTCATCAAGGCGCTGAGCTACACGGACACGCGCAAGCTGATTACCCTCTCGGAGAATGGCTGCATTCCAGACCCGGAGCAGCTGGTGCGGGACAACATCATGTGGAGTTACTGGTGCGTGTGGGAAGGGGAGTTCGTGCTGAAAGCGGCGGGCTTCAACAATTACAGCGAACAGTACACCGAAAAGAACATGCTCAAAAAGGCGTATAAGAGCGATACGGTGATTACGCGCAAGGAATTGCCGGATTTGCGGAATTATCCGCTGGGCGACTGAGGCTCGAAGCGCAGCACGCGCATATATAAGGAAGAAAAGTCAACTCAATCGCGAAAAAGGGTCAAGGGAGGAACTCCCTTGCAGGGTGCAGGGGCAGCGCCCCTGCCGGAGTCCAGAGGCAGAGCCTCTGGGGTTTCCCCTAACAATCAAGAGGAAGGTGAACGGTGTTGAGCGGAAAGAAGTCGCTGATGAGCATGGTGCTGGCATTGCTGCTGCTTTGCGGCGCCGCGCTGGCGGAGGAGAGCACAAGCGGTGCAACGGCGCTGACGAACGCGGACTACCAGCAGATTGTGAGTACATACTCCATTGATGCGTCAATTCCGGGGTATGCGGACTATCTGGAACGCTACGAGGACGCGGCGCACCCGGACGTGACCGTGACGGTGGACGCGGACACGTTCGTGCGCTACGAGGATGCAGGCATTGCCGCCCAGCCGCGGGTCTTTGAGGACTACGAGGGCATGGCGGGCAAGAGCGTCCTGACGGGCGAAGAGTCGCTGACCGAGTGGGTTGTGGATGTGCCGGAATCGGGTCTGTATGACCTGACGCTGCTCTACTATCCCTACGCGGGCAAGAACAGCGCCATCCAGCGCGCGTTCTTTGTGGACGGCAAGCTGCCGTACAGTGAGCTGGCGATGGTGGACTTCAACCGCGTGTGGGTCAACGGCGCCTACGAGGAGTACACCGACGAAAACGGCATCGTCGTCCGCAAGTGGGACAAGGATAATCAGGGCAACGACCTGAAGCCTTCGCCCATTGAACAGCCGGAGTGGTGTGCCCACGGGCTGTACGACACCAACGGCTACATTTCTGGCGAAATGAGCATCTACCTCGAAGCAGGGCAGCACACGCTGACGCTTTTGTCCATGCGCGAGCCGATGCTCCTGCGGTCGATTACGCTGTCCAACCACTCCCGCCCTGCCGCTTATGCGGATGTGAAGGCGGCGGGCGACGCGGCGGGTCATCAGGACGCGACGGGCGTGTCCGTGCGCTTTGAGGCGGAAAACGCCGTCAAGACATCTTCTCAGATGCTTTATCCCGTGCAGGATCAGTCCAGCGCGGTTGTGTACCCCATGTCGGCGCGGTATCTGCTCAATAACTCCATCGGCAGCAGCTGGAAGAACGCGGGCCAGTGGATTGAGTGGGCATTTGAAGTGCCGCAGGACGGTTACTACGAAATCTCGATGGTGGACAAGCAGAACTTCGTCCGCGGCATCGACGTGTACCGCAAAATCATGATTGACGGCGAAGTGCCGTTCGCGGAGTTCAACGCGCAGCCCTTCTCCTACACGCAGACGTGGCGGATAGAAACGCTCTCCGACGAGGACGGAAACGCCTACCGCGTGTACTTGACCGCGGGCAAGCATACCCTGCGCATGGAAGTTGTACTGGGCGATATGGCAAACATCATCGCGCAGGTGCAGGACTGCGTGCAGCAGCTGAACAACATCTACCGTCAGGTCATCTACATCACTGGCGTCGCGCCTGACCAGTACCGCGACTATCAGCTGACGGCGTCCCTGCCGAAGCTGGAGGGCGAACTGCGCGCGGTACAGGCGGACATCGACAGCGCCATCGCCGCGCTGGAAAAGACGGCGGGCAATGATTCCGATAAGCTGACCGTCCTACGCACGATGAGCGACCAGCTGGACGAGCTGATTGAGGATCAGGAACGTTTCACCGAGGTGCTTTCATCCTTCAAGACCAACGTCCGTGCGTGCGGCAACTGGATTACGCAGGTGCTGGCACAGCCGCTTCAGGTAGACCGCTTCTATATTCATGCTGCCGACACGCAGCCGAAGCTGGATAACAGCAGCTGGTGGGAGAGCCTTGCGCATGAAACGGAGCGCCTGTATTACTCCTTCATCATCGACTACAACAAGGTCGGCAACGTGGCGGAGGGCGACACGGAGAACGTCGTGCTGACGCTGTGGATCGGCACGGGCCGTGACCAGGCGAACGTCATCAAGTCGCTGATTGACGAGAAGTTCACGCCGGCGACGGGCATTTCCGTCAACGTGCAGCTGGTTGACATGAACACGCTCCTGCGCGCGACGCTGGCGGGCGAGGGTCCGGACGTCGCTATTCAGGTGGCGAACACCAACGGCATTGCGGGCGCGGTGCTGAACACGGGCAACGACACGCCCGTCAACTATGGCCTGCGCAACGCCGTGCTGGACTTGACGCAGTTCGAGGACTTCCCGGAGATTGCCAAGCGCTTCAACGAAAGCGCCATCATCCCGTTCTCCTTTGACGGTGCGACGTACGCCCTGCCGGATACGCAGACGTGGCTGATGATGTTCTACCGCAAGGACATTCTGGCGGAAATTGGGCTGGAAGTGCCGCAGACATGGGACGAAGTGAAGGTCGCCATGTCCATCCTGAGCAAGAACCAGATGGAATTTGGCATGCTGCCGTCCGAGCAGGTGTTCGCGATGCTTTTGTTCCAGAACGGCGGCCGCTACTACACCGATGACAACGCCGCGTCCGCGCTGGATGAGGACGTCGCCATCAACGTGTTCAAAAAATACTGCGAATACTACACGGATTACAAGCTGGACAAGGAAACGTCCGCCGAAGAACGCTTCCGTACCGGCGAATGCCCGATTATCATCTCCGACTACACGACGTACAACAACCTGCAGGTTTCCGCACCGGACATCCTGGGTCTGTGGGACTTCACGACCGTTCCCGGTACGGTGCAAGCCGACGGCAGCATTGACCGCTCGACGGGTACGACGGGTCTGGCGGATATCATCATGAGCGCGACGCAGCATCCCGACGAAAGCTGGGAGTTCCTCAAATGGTGGACGAGCACCGAGACGCAGACGCTCTACGGGCGCGAGATGGAATCACTGATGGGGGCATCCGCGCGCGTCGCGACGGCAAACACCGAGGCGCTGGCGAACCTGTCGTGGCCCATGCGCGACTACCGTGCGCTGGTGGAGCAGATGCAGTATGTGCGCGGCATCCCGCAGGTGCCGGGCGGATACTACACTTGGCGCAACATCAACAACGCGTTCTATACCATCACCACAGATACCGCAACGAACAACACCACCCCGCGCGAGGCGCTGATGGACAAGGTGTACTACATCAACGCCGAAATCAATTACAAGCGCACGGAATTCGGTCTGCCGCTCCATCAGACGGAAGACACGACGAAGGAGGAGTAAGATGAGCAATCCGACCTTGGTGCATGGCAAGCGTCAGTCGCTTGGCAAAACCATCTGGAAGCACCGCGCGTCCTACCTGCTGATGGCGCCGTACTTCATCCTGTTCTTCTTCTTCACTGTGCTGCCGGTGCTGATGGCCATCGGCGTTTCCTTCACGGACTGGAACATGCTGGAGAAGCCGGAGTTCGTCGGCTGGCAAAACTACGTCAAGCTCCTGCTGGATGACGAAATCTTCATCATTTCGCTCAAAAACACGCTGATTTTCGCTGTCATTACCGGCCCGGTCAGCTACATGCTGTGCCTGCTGTTCGCGTGGATTATCAACGAGTTCAACCGCGGGATGCGCACGCTCCTGACGCTGATTTTCTATGCGCCGTCCATCTGCGGCAACGCCTACATGGTCTGGAACCTGATTCTGACCGGCGACCGCTATGGCTATTTGAACGGTATCCTGCTGAACCTCGATATCATCAACGAGCCGATTTTGTGGATGAAGACAGAGCAGTACGTCATGCCGATGCTGATTATCGTTCAGCTGTGGCTGAGCCTGGGCACAGGCTTCCTGTCTTTCATCGCAGGCTTGCAGACGGTGGACAAGAGCATGTACGAAGCCGCCGCCATTGACGGCATCAAGAACCGCTGGCAGGAGCTGTGGTATGTCACCCTCCCGGCGATGAAGCCGCAGCTGATGTTCGGCGCGGTCATGCAGATTACGCAGTCCTTCGCCGTGGCGGACATTTCCATCAATCTGGCGGGCAACCCGTCGGTCAACTATGCTGGCGCAACCATTGTCACCCACTTGCTTGACTACGGTTCAACCCGTATGGAGATGGGTTACGCCTGCGCCATCGCGACCATCCTGTTCCTGCTGATGGTCGGCACGAATAAGCTCGTTCAGCGAGTACTGAGAAGGGTGGGTGAGTAAGCATGGCAGAACGGAGAGGTCAGGTGGCAGTCAAGGATTTGCCGCCGAAGCTGCAAAAGAAGCTGCGCCGGCAGAAGATTATGCCCAAGAAAGCCCGCAAGCTCAACCGCTCGATGGCGGGCAACGCGCTGCTGTTTACGCTCATGTTCATCTGCGGCGTCTTCATGGCACTTCCGCTGGTCATGATTATCAACAACGCCCTGAAGCCGCTGGACGAATTGTACCAGTTCCCGCCGAAGATTTTTGTGCGCAACCCGAATCTGCGCAACTTCTCGGATTTGTTTATCCTGATGAACGACTCGTGGGTGCCTTTCAGCCGCTACATCATGAACACCGTCATCATCACGGTGGCGGGCATGGTGGGTCACGTCATCGTGGCGTCGTGGGCGGCGTATCCGCTGGCGAAGGACAAATTCCCCGGCAAGGCGCTGCTGTTCGGCATGGTCGTGCTGTCGATGATGTTCAACTGGACAGTCACGCAGATTCCGCAGTACGCCATCATTTCGTGGCTGCACATCAACAACACCTATCTGGCGCTGATTCTGCCCGCGTGGTCGTTCGGCATGGGTTTGTACCTGATGAAGCAGTTCATGGAGCAGCTGCCGGATTCGCTGATGGAGTCGGCGCGCGTGCAGGGCGCCAACGAATGGCAGATTTTCTGGAAAATCGTTATGCCGAACGTTAAACCCGCTTGGCTGACGCTGGCGATCTTCCAGTTCCAGCAGATGTGGGGCAATACCGGTTCGCTGTTCCTGCGTGACGAGCAATTGAAGCCCATGCAGTACGCGCTCCAGCAGATTACGGCTGGCGGCGTGTCCCGCGCGGGCGCAGCGGCGGCGGTCACGTTCATTATCATGGCGGTGCCGGTGCTGTTCTTCCTGCTGTGCCAGAGCAGCATTCTGGAAACTATGACGACTTCGGGCATGAAGGACTAAGAGAGGGAGGAAAGACGCATGAAAAAAATGAAGAAGTTCCTCCTGACGGCGCTGGCGGCGCTGGTCACTTTCTCCTCCTGCGGGGGAGCCTTGGCGGACGCCGAGCTGCCTTACACGACGTACAATTACGACTACTGGGGCGACATCGTGTACACGCCCGCGGCGTATGTGCCGGCGGGGTCGATTACAGGCGCTTCCTTCCAATATAATGGGCAGTCGCTGGGGGCGTTCAAGAACCCGCAGGACTTGTGCGTGGCGCAGGACGGCACGGTGTATCTGGCGGACAGCGGCAACAACCGCATCGTCCTGCTCAGCAGCGACATGACGAAGGTCGTGCGCGTCATCACCGGATTTGAGAATCACGGCGTGGCGGACACCTTCCAGACGCCCACGAGCGTGGCAGTCGCCAGCGACGATACGCTCTACATTGCCGACAGCCTCAACCGCCGCGTGGTTGTGCTGAATCCGGATGATACGCTCAACCGCATCATCGAGATCCCGCAATTGTCGGGCAGCGTGAAGGCGCTGGGCGGCGTGACCTACGCCGTCGGGACGCACATCGAGGGCATGGGCAACCTCAATCAGGAAACCGATGTGGACGGCATGAAGTACCGCACGGAGCGCTTCACGTCCGGCAGCGCCACGGAACTGGCGGACGAGCAGGGTACGACCTATCAGGTCAGCGCCTACGAGAGCACCTTGCAGCCGCTGGTGAAGACGGTCACAGACAGCAAGGGCGCAACCTACGCGATTGCGGAGAACGGCAAGTCTGTCATCCGCACGAACGCGGACGGCTCGACTTTCACTTACGCCCGCTATGACGCGACGACGAACATCGACCTGTTCATCCTGATTGGCCGCCTGATTAAGGGCAATCAGAACATCACCGGCATGTCCGGTCTGATTGGTCTGGCGCTGGACGAGCAGGACAACCTCTACTGCATCAGCGCCAAGACAGTGGTTGTGCTTGACCAGAAGGGCAATATGGTCACGACATACGGCAACTACCGCAATGCGGACGATGCGCTGACCTCCTTCGCGACGATTTCGGAATTCGCGCTGGATGGCGACAGCGTGTTCATCCGCGACGCGGACAACCACATTGTCGAACTCGACCGCACGGGCAGCACACGCCGCGTGATTGAAAGCAACTGCATCCGCAAGACGGACGCGGATGGCAGCATCACCCGCATGACGGGCATGACCGGAGCAGCAGCGGCCGCTTCAGAGGATGAAGAGACGGCGTTCCAGAACATTCTGGGCATCGAACTGACGGGCGATTACCTGATTGTGGGCGAGAAGAACGGCGAAATCAACGTCATGAAGACCACCGGCAAGCTGCTGGGCACGGTCGAGAATAATTCGCTGCTGCTGCTGGACACCAAAACGGACAGCGTATCCGCCGTGACGACGGTGAAAAACGGCAAGCAGGACGAGCGCCTGACGGAAGTTTCCGCAACGGCGATGGTGGATTGGAACGGTACGCAGCGCCTGTGCGTGAAGGAAAGCACGGGACGGGTGCTGGTGCTGGATGACAACTGGACGGTGCTGCACACGGCGCAGAACAACTGCGTGGAGGTGCAGGACAGAAACGGCGCGGTGACGGAGCGCATCCTCGGCGTGGATGCGCGCAGCGGCTATCAGGCGTTCGCGGAAGTCAGCGGCGTGGAGGGCGTGGCGCTCAACAGCGCAAGCCAGCTCTGCATCGCGGACAGCGACAACCGCCTGATTGTGCTGGACGGCGACAAGAATGTCGCACGCGTGACCGTCAACCCGAACAGCGAAGTGCTGGATGCCAACTTCCTCTTTACGCCCCTGAAAGTCTCTGTGGACTACGCCGGACGTGTCTACTGCATTGCGCAGAACATGTTTGAAGGCATCATGGTCTTTGAGACGAACGGCGACTTCACCGGCTTCTTCGGCACGATTTCCGTTGAAATTACGGCGTGGGAGAAGTTCTGGCGCAAGCTGGCGACGAAGGAAGAACGCTCCAAGCAGCAGCTGTTCATTCCGACGGAATTTACCGGCATTGACATCGACGACGAAGGCTTTGTGTACGCCTCGAACAAGGATACCGCGGGCACACAGGCGGTTCGCCGCCTGAACCCCAAGGGCGAGGACGTCATCCGCATGGGTCAGACCAAGAACCTTGGCGGCGATATGCAGATCAGCGGCACGTCGCAGTACGCGGGCGCCAGCACGATTGTGGACGTGGTGTACCGCGAAAAGGGCATCTACTCGCTGCTGGACTCCAAGCGCGGCCGCATTATCACTTACGACCACGAAGGCAACCTGCTTTATATCTTCGGCGGCCTCGGCACGCAGGCGGGCACGATGGAAGCGCCTGTTGCCATTGAGTGCGCAGGGGACAAGATGCTCGCGCTGGATTCCAAGCAGGGCGTGATTGCCGTCTTCGGCGAAACGGAGTACGGCCGGCTCATCAACGAGGCGGTTGGGCTGCGCTACGATGGCGACGAGACGCAGGCGGTTGCCCTGTGGCAGGAAGTACTGCGGATGGACGAGAACAACGAGCTGGCGAACACCGGCATCGGCAAGGCGTACCTATCCGCGGGCGACAACGAGAAGGCCATGGAATACTTGAAGCGCGGCATGAACCGCGACTACTACTCCGTCGCCTTCAAGCGCTACCGCAACGATGTGCTCAAGAGCAACATCAACTACATTCTGACGGGCATCATTGCGGTCATCGTGGCGATTATCGTTGTGGTCAAGGTGATTCGTCCGCGCAGAAATCAAAAGAACGGAAGGAGGGCATAAGCGATGAAATCACTGTTCAGCAAAGAAAAGTGGCAGCAGCTGTTCTACACGGTGTCCCATCCCTGTCTCTTATACACATCTCCGAGCCCACGAGACTAAGGCGAATCTCGT
>ERZ1026968.824-NODE-824-length-11317-cov-10.246493_pt1 | contig 11317 bp, 9 predicted proteins | sample MGYA00519295_ERZ1026968 | MGnify/ENA primary metagenome ERZ1026968 (study PRJEB26926, sample SAMN06164480) | human gut metagenome | biome: ENVO:00009003; feature: ENVO:2100002; material: ENVO:00002003 | host: Homo sapiens | place: USA | collected 2012 ...
GTACATCTAATTTAGAGAGCTAAACGTTCAACTCTAGTAGAGGACGGAACAAAACACTCATTGAAAAGAATCTGCGAATTATTCATTATCAATTGTTAATTAAATTGTTGTGCATTTGTACAATTGGTGCTAGAATACTATTACTTAATACTCATATATGCGGATTTAATCCGTATTCGGAGGGAAACGATGAACATCTTTACAAAAATGGGTTGCCGTATCTTCCAGCAATCTATGCGCTTGGCAATGTTTTTGTTGCCGTGGAATCAATGCAAAAAGACTTTGTCCGGTCCGGGCAGCATTTCGCAACTTCCCAAGTTCCTCAAAGACAACGGCTTTAAGAGCATCCTTATCGTCACCGACGGATTCCTGTTTTCAAGCGGAAAGGCAGATCCCATCATGGCTGCATGCGAAGCAGAGGGCATGAAGAGCTGCTGTTATCATGACGTCGTCCCCAATCCTACCATTCAAAACATCGAAGACGGACTCAAAATGTATCATGACAACAACTGCGACGCAATCGTTGCTCTCGGCGGCGGCAGTGCTATGGACTGCGCAAAGGGTATCGGCGCAAGAGTTGCTTGCCCCAAGAAGAGCGTTCCTCAAATGAAAGGCGTCTTGAAGATCATGATTACGGGACACAAACTTCCTCCGCTTGTCGCAATTCCGACAACTTCGGGTACGGGCAGTGAAGCGACGCTTGCAGCGGTCATTTCCAACCCCGAAACTCACGAGAAATATCCCATCAACGATCCGTTCCTCATTCCGAGATACGTCGTTATGGATCCCGAACTTACAAAGTCGCTTCCGCCTCACCTCACATCCACAACGGGTATGGACGCGCTCACTCACGCGGTTGAGGCTTACATCGGTGGCGAAAATACAAGACAAACCAAGAAAGAGGCTGTCGAGGCTGTTCAGCTCATTCACAAATACCTCAAACAAGCATACGATCACGGCGACGATCTCGAAGCTCGTGTGCAAATGCAAAAGGCCGCATACCTTGCAGGCAAAGCGTTCACTCGCGCATACGTCGGTTACGTACACGCGGTTGCGCACACTCTCGGCGGCGAATACGGAGTGCCTCACGGTCTTGCAAACGCAGTTATCCTTCCGCATGTTTTGAAAGCATACGGCAAATCCGCACACAAGAAACTCGCCGAACTTGCCGACTGCATCAACCTCGGCGGAAACACCAAAGAAGAAAAGGCAAACTTGTTCATCAAATGGATTGAGGACATGAATGCCGCAATGAACATTCCCACAAAGATTTTGTCACGCGACGGCGGCAAGCTCATCGAAGAAGAGCGTCTGCCTCGTATGATCGCGCACGCATATGCCGAAGCAAATCCGCTTTATCCCTGTCCGCAGGTTTGGGGTAAGAAGGAAATCGAGGCTATCTACCGCGAAATTATGTAAAAATCAATTTCGTTCCTTTTTCGGAACGATTTTGAGGGTTTGAATATTTTAAACCCCGTTTGACGAAATCCGAGTTGACGGAATTTTGGCAAGCGGGGTTTTCTATTCTCTTTTGCCAATAATCCGTGTTAGTTCAACCAAAAGCGTCCGCTTTTGAAAAATCAAATACTCATCATGTTATTCGGAAAATACATAAACAAATATTATCTCAAGTTCAGTTGGCTGTTCTTGATAGGATTGATAGGGCTTGTCGCAGTGGACGTGTTCCAGCTTTTCATACCCGAATATCTCGGAAAGCTCGTAGATATGTTCGACGGCGGAGCAATCGACAAAGCCGCGCTCAAAGAAATTATTTTGGGCGTTATGGTGGTTGCTATCGTGATGTTCTTTGGAAGAATCATGTGGCGACTCTCCATTTTCAACGCTTCTCAACGCATAGAAGCGGGGCTTCGTCACACAATGTTTTTGAAGAGTGAGAGGCTGTCGCAACGCTATTATCACGAAAACAAAGTCGGCACCGTTATGGCGTGGTTTACAACCGACCTCGAAACGATCGAGGAGTTTTTCGGTTGGGGCTCGGTTATGCTGGTGGACGCGCTTTTCTTGTCCGTTCTTGCGCTTTACAAAATGTTTTCGCTCGACTGGGCGTTGTCCTGTCTGTTGCTTATTCCGCTCGCTCTCATAGTGGTGTGGGGTATGCTTGTTGAAAAATTTATGGCTCTGAAATGGGAACAACGCCAAAACGAGTTCGACAAACTCTACGACTTCTCGCAAGAAAGTTTTACGGGCATACGAGTCATCAAGGCGTTCGTCAAAGAAACGCAACAACTTCACGCATTCGCAAAGATTGCAAAACGAAACAAAGACGCAAACATCGAGCTTGTCAAAGTATCGGTTATTTTCGACGCAATCATCGAGATCATCATTGCGGCGATTATGGCTTTGATTTTGGGGCTTGGCGGATACTTCGTTTACAGATACGTCACCGGCACGCCCGTTTTTGTTTTCGGACACGAGGTGGATATGACGGCAGGCGGACTTATCACGTTCGTGGGGTATTTCGACACTCTCGTATGGCCGATGATTGCTCTCGGACAAGTCGTGACGATGCGCTCGCGCTCGAAAGCGTCGCTAAAACGTATCACCAACTTCCTCGACCAAGAGGAAGAAATCCGCAACGTCGAAAATGCGTACGTGCTTGAAAAAGTCAAGGGCGAAATCAGGTTCGACAACTTCTCGTTTGCCTATCCTTCAAGCGAAGCGAACGTGCTCAAAAACATCACTTTCACCGTCAATCCCGGTGAGAGCGTCGGCATAGTGGGCAAGATAGGCAGCGGCAAAACGACGCTTGTAAACACGCTGTTGCATCTCTACAACGTAGAAAGGGGCAAAGTGTTTATCGACGGCCACGATATCATGGATTGCAATATCGAGAGTTTGAGAGACGCCATAGGTTACGTGCCGCAAGACAATTTCCTTTTCAGCGACAAGATCAAAAACAATATCGCTTTCTCTTGCAACGAACTCGATATGGACAAGGTGTACGACGCTGCTAAATTTGCCGACGTTCACTCTAACATCGAGGAGTTTACCGAGGGGTACGAAACCGTATCCGGCGAGAGAGGCGTTACTCTTTCTGGCGGTCAAAAACAGCGCATATCCATAGCTCGCGCGTACATAAAAGACGCGCCGATTATGATTTTGGACGACTCGGTGTCGGCAGTAGACGTCAAGACGGAAGAAACCATACTTGCAAACATTCAATCCGAGCGGAAGGGCAAGACGACCATCGTCATCGCCTCGCGCGTTTCGACGGTATCGCATCTTGACAAGATACTCGTTCTCGACAAGGGCGAGGTTGAGGCATACGACACTCCGCAAAGACTTGAAGAGATATCTCCAACCTACAAAAAGATGGTGTATTTGCAAAAGCTCGAAAGAGAAGTGGAAGGGGGTGAGGCATAATGCAAAGCGACGCGGAAAAACTCAAAGGCGACGTCCATATTCCCACAAAAGATATGTTTAGCCGCATATATCGCTACTTAAAACCCGAAATGGCGCGATTTGTTGGCGCAATGCTGCTCATTTTGCTAAACGTTGTTTTGGATATAATCCTGCCTCTTTTCGTCAGTCAAATCACCAACAACTTGAAGTCGGACGGCATAAACGTGGAGTTTATCGTCGGCATGGCGGTGGCGTATCTTGCCATAGGCGTGTTCAACCAAGCATTTCTCGTTTGGGAGTCCATGCTCTTGCAAAAGGCGGGGCAAAATATAATCTACACGCTGCGCAACGAGGTGTTTTCGCACATCGAGCAACTGTCTCAAAATCAGTTTGATGAAATGCCCGTAGGCTCGCTCGTTACGCGCGTTGCGTCCTACACGGCGTCGATGTCCGACTTGTTTACCAACGTCATCGTGAACGTCATCAAGAACGTGCTTACGGTGGTGGGCGTGTACGGCATTATGCTGTACATCTCGTGGCAGCTTTCGCTTGTGATGCTTGCGTTCATCGTTGTTGTGTTCATCACGTCTTTCGTGTTCAGAAACGTGGTCAAAAAGGTGTTTACAAAGGAAAGACAGTATATATCCGACCTCAACACTTTTCTCAACGAAAACTTGTCCGGCATGAAACTTATCCAAATTTTCAATCGTCAACAAAAGAAAGAGCTTGAATTTTTGGAAAAGAACGAAAATCTGCGCAAATCCAGATACAAAGTGGTGCTTGCTTTCGGCATATATCGTCCGTTTATCACGCTGCTTTATATCAGCTCGATTGCCGTGACGTTCTGGCTCGGAATGGAATTCGGACTGGACGCGGGCATGATAGTTGCGTTCTATCTCTATCTGTCGCGCTTTTTCAACCCCATACAAAACCTTGCCGATCAGCTCAACAACTTGCAAAAGGCGATAACCGCGTCCGAGAGGTTGTTCAACCTGCTTGACGTCAAGCCCGAAATCAGAGATAGGGAAGACGCGGTGACGGTGGACAAGTTCGATGGCAAAATCGAGTTTAAGAACGTATGGTTTGCCTACAAGGGCGAGGATTGGATTCTTAAAGACGTGTCGTTCACTATAAATCCGAAGGAAACGTGCGCTTTTGTGGGCGCGACGGGTGCGGGAAAGACGACAATACTTTCTCTCATCGTGCGTAACTACGAGATTCAAAAAGGTCAGATTCTCATCGACGGCAGAGATATAAGCACAATAGATATTCATTCGCTTCGCAAGGGCATAGGACAGATGCTTCAAGACGTGTTCCTTTTCAGCGGTACGGTGAGGAGCAACATCACGCTCAACGATGAGTCTTTCGGCGACGAGGAAATCGAGGCGGCGTGCAAGTACGTCAACGCCGACACGTTTATATCTTCGCAGGAGCACGGACTTGACGAGGAGGTCATCGAAAGAGGAGAAAACTTCTCGCAAGGACAACGTCAGCTGTTGTCGTTTGCAAGAACGGTTTTGCACAAACCGCAAATTCTCATTCTTGACGAAGCAACCGCAAACATCGACACCGAAACCGAAGTGGTTATCCAAAAGTCGCTTGAAAACATCCGCAACATCGGCACTATGCTCGTTGTGGCGCACAGATTGTCCACAATCCAACATGCAGACCAAATCATCGTGCTTCAAAACGGCAGAATCATCGAAAAAGGTACGCACCAACAACTGCTCAAAAACAAGGGATATTATCACAAACTCTACGAATTGCAGTTTGAAAATCGCGATTAAGAAACTATACATGTGTTCGAGATATTCGACATTTTGTTGCGCAACGCACAATAGGTTGACTTTTGCGTCATAAGTGTTAAAATGTACTTGTATATTTTTATATGCAAATAAAATGCGGAGGGCATTATGTATCACATAATCGTCAATCCTCAAGGCGGAAAGGGCAAAAGCCTCAAGGCTCTCACAACCGTCGAGGAAATCTTCAAGAATAACAACGCTCAATACGTCGTGCATAAAACCGAGTACGCAGGACACGCCACCGAAATCGCAAGAGAATTGTCAAAAACGCCGGACACAAACATTGTGGTTATGGGCGGCGACGGCTCTTTTCACGAGGTGCTTTGCGGAATCGACAACTTCGACAACGTTACGCTCGGTCTCGTAGCTTGCGGCAGCGGCAACGATTTTATCAAAAAATCCGGACACTCCACCAATGTCAAAGGGGCGGTGCAAACCATCTTGAACGGCAAGGTCGGCTTCGTGGACTATATGGAACTTGGCAAATATCGCTGCTTGAACGTGGGCGGCGGCGGCATGGACGTCGACGTCTTGCTCAAATATGCAAATTGCAAAACGTTGAAGGGCAAAGCGGCATACTATTATTCGTTGTTCTACACGCTTTTGCACACGAGATTCCATCATCTTCGCATCACTGCGGACGGCGTGACAAAGGACACCAGCGTGTTTATGATAGGTGTAGGCAACGGCGGTTTCATCGGCGGCGGCATCCCCATTTGCCCAAACGCAATCGTTGACGACGGACTTTTGAACGTCGGCTACGTCAGCGAAATGAAAAAGAGCAAAATCATTTTCCGCCTGTTCAAGTTCCTCAAAGGCAAGCACGTCGGCACGGATTGGGGCGGAGAATACACCGCAAAGAAGGTTACTATCGAAGCGCTTGACGACAGCCGTTTCGAGCTTGACGGCGAAATTATCGACGACACCAAACTCGATATAGAAGTTGTTCATAACAAATTAAAAATGTTTAGATAATTGACCGAATCGACACTTTATCGATATAAAAAGATTATATAAAGTGACAAATATGTTGGCAAATAAAAACAGTTTCGCTTTTTTAGGCGAAACTGTTTTTGTCTAATATAACAAACCCGACAAGTTATTTGTCGTCGTTTTTAGAAACGATATATTTGAACAAGCGTTTTACGTCTTTGCTTGACAAGAAGGGATAAAGCCCGTCCATATCTACGTCTTGAAGTTCGCCCTCAACATATTTGTCGACAAGTTTTGTAAGACACTTTTCCGACACAAACGGCGCAAGAGAAGTGAGGGAGTGCGTATATTTTTTATCGTTGTCGAGTGCGATTTTCAAGAACAATGCGTCACAATCGTTTTCGCTAAGAAACGGCATTATCGCGCAAAGGTTCAACCCGTCGTATTTGTCTGGATCGCTTAAGATGTCTTCTACGATTTCATGGATGTCATCGTCATCGAGGAAAGGAAGTATTTGTACGAGCTTATTCTTCTTGTCGGGTTTTTTATCATCGACGCCTAGAAAAATATTGCCCAAAGACGCGCCCACTCCATATCCTTTTTGTGCGATTTTTTCGGCTTTTTTCAATGCACTTTTCACAAAATCCCACGACAATGCGGTTTTATCCGACGATTCGTTTTCTTCATCTTTTTCATCTTCGAGATCATCGAGTTCTTCGAGAACATCCTCGAATTTGTCTTTTTCGTCCTCGTCCGTAAAAACAAAGTCGGATTTTTCCGCGCGTTGTTCTACGGCTTCTTCGAACGATATAGGTTCGTATATCGTTTTTCCGTCTTGCAATCTCTTTTTGAGTATCATTGTGTGACCTCCGTTCTCATAAATTTTTGTTCGGCGGGCGTAAGCCTCGGTTTCAGATTTTCCATATCGGTTGTCAGCATTCCGTCCTTTATCGCTTTGAGAATCATCATTCTTTCCGTTTGCGAAAAGCGGTAAAAGTTTGCCGGAATGTCGATTTTTATGTTGCCGTCAACGATGTTCCTCACCACAAACAGCCGCTCGTGTCCCGCAAAAATGTCATCCGGATTGACATCGATTTTTTTGTCAAGACACAATAGTTCTTCAATGGTGATGTGAAAGATCTCGGACATGTTCAACAAATCGTCGATGGAGGGAACACCCGTGCCGTTTTCCCATTTGGACACGAGCTGCCTTGTCACGAAAAGTTTGTTGGCAAGCTCCTCCTGTGTGAGATTTTGCCTTTTCCGCCTCGACGCTATATTGTTGCCGACAGCAATGAAATCGATCATTCTGCGCCTCCTTACAATTGAATTATATATCGTGCGCCGAAATATGTCACGCAACCGTCCGTTGCATTTTTTGTGCGGTAGTTTGTGTTTGCCCGGTGTCTATGTTTTATATATAGAGAGTGGGTACGAGTATATCTAAATAAACTGAGAAAACAATCCGAACATAAACCCGACAGTGCGTTTCCAAAACATCGATTAAAGAGCTGCACACTTTTCGCAGTGAGCAATCTCTCGAGTATGCGGTGCGAGGAACGAGCGTAATAGCGATTGTTGTGCGTAGCACCAATCGCGTCTACGCAAAACAAAAAGGTGCTTACGCACCACCGTGCTATGCACAAACACTGCGTGTTAGTTTTGTTTGCTATGTCCACTTCGCACGATTTCGGCAAATGCTGCGCGATTGCCTCTCTCTTTGCTTGTGGTCAGTCGGGTGTACCGAGTTCGGCACGCAAAGCGTGCGGATATGAAATATCCAACCTCGGCAGGAAAGAAAAACCCCGACTTGATTAAGTCGGGGCTTCGTGGTGAAAAATCCGCCTGATTGTACGAACTGGATATAAAAGAAACAGCAGACGCATCTGCCGATTCTATCTGCTGCTCTATGTTTTCTACATATTCCGTTGTCACTTTCGTCGGGACATCGTAGTCGATGAAATTGTAAGTTATCGTGACTGCATTGTCATATAGTATTACTTCTCGCACAAAGGCTTTTACAATCAGTTTTCGTACGGGCTATCCTGTATATCTCACAAAGAACCCAGTTCAAGTAACTCTATATCTTGTCGGCGTCAAGGAACGTGTAACCGCGCTGTTTCTCTTGCTCAATACCGAAGCCTAGTCTTGCTATGTTAAAAGAGAGATAGCGGGGCATATAAGTGTTTTAGTTACGCAAGAGAGCGTGGCGTATTGCTTATTAATATTGCTGAACAGATTGAACCAAGGGATAGATTATAGCGTGACTTTATGTCAAACGGAGGAATTTATGCTCCGGCGTTTTTCTGTTTTGAAACGATACGAGAGTTTTAGAGAAAATATATAAACAAAGGGACAGAGCTTCTCTGCCTTTTGTATTTTCTTTGGGAATGAATCGCATCTTTATAAGAGATTTTATAAAATCAAAGAGATAACCTATTGTCTTTATAGAAAAAAATGTGTTATAATCAATATGGCATAAACTACTTAAACGAAAAGCAGAAGGAGCGAATCGATGCGTAAAATTTGTTATTCAAAGTTATGGAAATTGCTGATTGATAAAAGGATGAACGGCTCTGAACTCAGGAAGGCGGTTGAACTGGCGCCGAATACGCTTACGAAACTATATAAAGAAGAACCTGTTTCTGTGGAAACGCTGCTTCGTATTTGCGAATATCTCAACTGTGACATAGGCGACATAGTGGAATTCTCGTGCATAGGCGACAAGGCGGCAACATATAAAGGAAAAGGAGTGTAATAGAATGAATCTGACAAGGTCGAAGAAAAAAGATTTATTATATGTCGCAGTTGCCGCGTTCTTCTTCCTTACTGCTTGTGTACTGCAAACGGTAGACGATTATATTTCCGATTTGTCCGTTAAAAAAACGATTGCGTTATTGACGCAATATATTTTCTTCGGTCTCCTCGCGTATTGGACGGCGTCCGTGATCAGCCGCATTTCCGACAAAAGCATTTGCTCGGGGATTATCGTGGCGATAGCGCTGATGGGGGCGATCCTTTTTGTCAGACTTCTCAAATATCACGTATTTTACGAAGAAACCGCTACTCGGTATTTATGGTATTCTTATTATATTCCACAATGCATTGCACCCGTGGTTTTGCTTCTAACGATACTCGGTATGGGGCGCAAAGACGGAAAACCGCTTGCAAAAGGATGGTATCTGCTGTTTCTGCCTGCGGCGGCGCTGATTCTATTGGTTTTTACGAACGATCTTCACGAGCAAGTATTTTCTTTTGCAGAAGGTCTGGAGTATTCCAACAAAATATACAAATGGGAATGGGGTTACTATTTAATACTGTCGTGGATGGTTGGATTGTATCTTTCTATCGGCGTATTGCTTTACGTAAAGTGTCGCATTTCGTGGTGTCGGAAAAAGGCGTGGATACCTCTCGTACTCTTTGTTACTTGTTTTATATTGTGTGTTTTAAGAGAAGTGTTTGATCCGTCTTTTATTAGAATGCCGGAAGCGGTTGTCTTTAGCGTTGTAATTGTTTTTGAGAGCATTATCCGCATAGGATTTATACCGTCCAACGTCAATCACGAAGGACTGTTTTATTTGGCGGACATTTCTGCAAGTATTGCGGATAAAAATCTAAACGTCGTTTTAAGTTCCAAGAATGCACCCGAAATCACGCGCGAACAAGCGACTTTGGCGGCAAACGGAACAAAAACCCAATTGAGCGAAGACCTTGTTTTGCGCGCAAAAGCAATACGAGGCGGAGAGGTGTTCTGGACGGAGGATTATTCGGTCATCAATAAAATAAACGAATCTCTTGCGGAAATAAACGAAACGCTTGCGGAGGAGAGCGACCTGATTGCCGCAGAAAACAAACTGAAAGAACAGCGCTCTAAAATCGAAGAACAGAACAACCTGTACAAAGGGATATTCGCCGTGTTTCGCCCGCATCTGAAAAAGATAAAAAAATGCTTTGCCAAGGCGATAAGCGAAGAAGAGAAAGAAGAAGCGCTACGCCTTGCCGTCGTTTACGGCGTGTATCTGAAACGGCGCAGTAATTTTGCAATGCTTGCAAAAAACGGGCAGGTGCAATTATCTGAACTTTTATACGCTATACGCGAATCTACGGACGCGCTTTCTTTCTACGGCGCGGCGGCGTCGGTGATTTTTGAGGGCGACGGCACAGCCCTTATCGGGCAGGTTACTTTTCTGTACGAATTTTTCGAGGACTGCATAGAGAGCGCGCTTCCCGACCTTTCCGCGTGTCTTGTACGGCTGTCGGTTAATAACGGGTTATTGCATTGCCGTATAGCCCTCGATAACGCAAGAGAAAGCATACCGGAGAATTGGCGAAGCCGTGAATGCGAAAAACTCGGAGCGTCGGTTCGTTTGCAGATACAGGACGAAACGCTGTATGCAACGCTGTCGTTCGGCGAAAGGGAGGCGATTGTATGATACCGTTCGTCGATTGTAACGAAGCCGTTTTTCGCGGCACGCTTATCCTGCTGTTGCTTGCGGCGTTTGTCGGGGTGGTATGTTTTGCGATAAGCGTCTCGTATCGACTCAAATTGCGATATATTCTTCCAGAATTATTTTGTATGATATGCGCGGTCTTGACGTTCTGCTTTTTGGCGGACGGCATTCAGATTCGCGATTTAGGTAAAAATCGAAGCGACTTTTCGGGTTCGTTTTGTTTTTTGCCCGCGTGGTGCGTTGTTACGGCGGCTTTTTTACTGCTTGCGTCGGTCTGTTTGTGCCTGGCGCTCGTCATAAAAAAGCGGTTGTCGTCTCTTACCGCTATGTCCGTCAAAGACGCGATTTCCGTATTGCCCGCAGGGCTGTGCTTTTACGACGAAACGGGGCGGCTGCTTTTAACGAACGGAAAAATAGGCGACGAATGCAGAGAAATTACGGGAATGCCGCTTTCGGACGGCGCGGCGTTCTGGTCGGCTATGTGCGAGGGGAATACGGCGGAGGGTACCGTTTGCGGCAGAGAGGGCGATTCGGTGCTTGTGGAAAAAAGCGACGGGAGGGCAAGTTGTTACAAACGGATTATACATAGTTTAAACGGCAAAACCGTTTACGAGTTATCCTGTTCGGACATCAGCCGTGAATTCGCGCTGAAAAAGAAAGTAGAAGAACAGAACGAAGAACTCAGGAAAATGAACGTAAGACTGCGCAAATACGGCGAAACGGTAACCGAGGTGACCAAAGAGCGGGAAACGCTTGCGGCGCGGG
>ERZ1026968.831-NODE-831-length-11213-cov-9.880176_pt1 | contig 11213 bp, 10 predicted proteins | sample MGYA00519295_ERZ1026968 | MGnify/ENA primary metagenome ERZ1026968 (study PRJEB26926, sample SAMN06164480) | human gut metagenome | biome: ENVO:00009003; feature: ENVO:2100002; material: ENVO:00002003 | host: Homo sapiens | place: USA | collected 2012 ...
TGCCCTTGGATTTGGACATCTTGCCGCCGTCGATGACGAGCCAGCCGTGGCCGTAGACCTTGTTTGGCAGTGACATGCCCATGCTCATGAGCATGGCGGGCCAGATTATGGAATGGAATCGGACGATCTCCTTGCCGACGATGTGATGCACGGCCGGCCAGTACTTGTCGAAGTCGTCGTAGCGGTCGTTGAGGAAGCCCATTGCGGTGCAGTAGTTAAACAGCGCGTCGACCCATACATAAACGACATGACCCGGATCGAAGTCCACGGGGATGCCCCATTTGAAGCTTGTGCGGGAGACGCACAGATCCTCAAGGCCGGGCTTTATGAAGTTGTTTATCATCTCGTTCACACGGGAGGCCGGCTGCAGGAATTCACCGGTCTCAAGCAGCTCCTGAACGGGCTTTGCATACTTGGAAAGGCGGAAGAAATAGGCCTCCTCCTCGGCATAATGGACGTCGCGGCCGCAGTCGGGGCATTTGCCGTTGACAAGCTGGCTCTCAGTCCAGAAGCTCTCGCAGGGGGTGCAGTACATACCCTTGTATGCGCCCTTGTATATATCGCCCTTGTCGTACATCTTCCTGAAGATGCGCTGAACGGCCTCGACATGGTAATCGTCGGTGGTGCGGATGAAGCGGTCGTTCGAGATGTTCATGAGCTTCCACAGGTCGGTGATGCCGCCGGGGCCCTCGACTATCCTGTCGACGAATTCCTTCGGCAAAACTCCGGCCTCTTTTGCCTTTTCCTCGATCTTCTGGCCGTGCTCGTCGGTGCCGGTCAGGAACATGACGTCATAGCCGCGCAGCCTCTTGTACCTCGCTATCGAGTCGGTAGCGACGGTGCAGTAGGTATGTCCGATATGAAGCTTATCCGAGGGATAGTAAATCGGTGTCGTGATATAAAATCTTTCCTTTTCCATGAGCTCTTTCTCCAATCTTTAAATACCATCAGGGGTCTAGTGACGGCGATTCATCCGGATTAATGACGGGCGCCGTCGGTATGGGCTCCTCGGTCGGCGCCGGCGCCTGCGTGGGCTCGGGAGTAGGCGGTGCCTGCGTGGGCTCGGGAGTAGGCCACTTGATGTCCTCATCGTGGTAATAGTAGTAGCTGTTGGCCTCCCTGGTGCGGCTTAAAAGGTTTCCGTCCTTATCATAAACGCAGCGGTAGGTCGTCGCTCGTGTGCCGACCGCCACACTCGGATGCGCGCTGTCATAGGCGGTGGAAGCGGAATAGGTCATCTCAACATAGCTGCCGTCCACATCCGTGCCCCATATCTCGATCGTGAGCTGCCTGTCGACGCATTTTGACACGATCTTTATCGGGAAATCCCTGTCGTTTTTGAATTTGAATTCCGGACCGCCCCAGCTCACCGTGGCGTCAAGCCCCCAGGGCAGATAGCTGACCGCGAAATGGTGGCAGTCGCGGGCAACGATCTCAAGATTTGCGTAAAGCGCCGCGCAGTAGAGCGTGGACGACACCTGGCAGATGCCGCCGCCGACCTCCTGTACGACCTTGCCGCCGGCGTAGGCCGCCGCAGTCTTGAAGCCGGCCTCCGTTGTGCGCTTGCCGACGGTGTCGTTATACGAGAAGATCTCGCCGGGGTTCAGTATAACGCCGTCAATTTTGGCTGCCGCAAGCTCAACATTCGTAGCCCTGCCGGAGGCGGAGCTTGCGTAGCTCGTTTTCTGCGAGCCGAGCTTGTCGGCAAAGAGCATGGAGTCGAGCTGCTCTGTGGTGTATTTGGGCATGGTCACGGTCACGGGGATCTCGATAAGCTCACCCGGCTGCGCCTCATCCCACATTTTTTCCGCTTTTTCAACGTCGAAATCAACGCCGACTGTGCTCTCGGTGGCCTTGCGGGTCTCTGGATCGTACTTTGCGTCGACAGCCTCGGCGAAGATCTCCTCATGGAGCTTATCAAAGTCGGGCGCGGAGGAGCTTCCGATATCGGCCTTGTAATCAAGGCTGCTTCCGCCCTCGGCAAAAACCTCCGTTATCATGCCGCACAGCTCGGATGCGTCGATCTCGATTTTATCCGCGCCTTTTATGAGCTTGAGGCACTTATTCTCAATATCGAGCTCATAGCCCTTGCCCATGTGCTCGGCATAATCCTCAAGGGCGGCGTCGACCTTCTCGCGGATACCTTCGGCGTTGGCGGCGGAGAGGATATCCGCCGCGCCGACCTTACCGGTTATGCATTTAAAATACGCCGCCAGGTCTTTTATGGGATTTCCGCTGTGGCCGTAGGCGTAAGCGGCCTGCGCGGCCTCGGCGCAGTCTAGCTCAAGCCCCGCCTCGGCGGCGGTGACGGAAAATTCAAACCCGCCCGGGAGCGTTACGTCGACAGAGCCGCTGTCGAGCTGCTCCCAGCCGCCCTCGCGCAGAGCCTTTTCCGCGTCCGAAACGCTCATATCGCCAATCTCTATGCCGCCGAGAGTCATGTTCGGATGGATCTTTGACGATCTCCCCGCGACAAGGCCGACGATCAGAGCCGCGGCCGCTATAAGTACCAACACGCACACTGCGGAAAGGATCACTTTCTTCTTGGAGCCGACGGCCTTTTCTGTCCTGGGCTTTGCGGCTATTTTCTTTGTCTTTCCGTTTTCGGCTTTTTTCTCTTTTCTGGCTTCGTGCTTGCCTTTTGCCATATCTGTCCCTCCTGTCAGCCGTCCCTTCCGGCTCTGCTGCGATACTCCTCTTCAAAGCGCTCAAGCTCGCCTTCCGGCAGCGCCTGCTTCGCGGAGGTCTCAAATATGCCCTTCATCCAGGGATTATTTTCGACCTTTGCACCCGTCTGAGCCTCCAGAACCGCGTTTATCAGCACATTGGAGATAAGAAATCCCGCAGGTGTGAGGCTCCATCGTCCGTCGCGCTTTAGTGCCCAGCCCTTTTTGTCGAAGAGCTCGAAGGTCGCCTCTATCGGAGCCCAGTCGCTGCGATATATTCTATGGTATTCCGACTGAGATATTCCGTGGACGGTGCGCATTCCGAGCATAAGATACTCGGCGGCCTTCTGCACGGGCACAACGGGCTCGTACTCGTCTATTATCATGCTGTCGCCCACCACGGCGGAGATATATTTATCCAGATCGCGCACATAGCTGTAGCGCACGCCGTTCACGCAGGAATGCGCGCCGGGGCCGAAGCCCATGTAGTCGTCAAGCCTCCAGTATTTCAGGTTATGCTTCGATTCATAGCCCGGCACAGCGAAGTTTGATATCTCGTACTGCTCAAAGCCATAGTGCTTCAGCGTGTCCACGGTGTAAAGGTACATATCCGCCTGCTCGTCCTCATCGGGGATGAGCGGGGAGCCGAGATAGCTGCGGTACATGGGCGTGCCTTCCTCGAGCTTGAGCGCATAGCACGAAAGATGCTCCGGATGCAGCTCGAGCGCTCTTGAAAGGGTATCGGCCCAGTCGCCCTTTGTCTGGCTGGGCAAGCCGTATATAAGATCAAGGCTGACGTTCTCAAAGCCGGCGTTGCGGGCGGCGTCAACCGCCAGCTCCGCCTGACGGAAATTGTGCCGCCGGCCGATCATCTTGAGGATATCGTTGTTTGCCGACTGCACCCCAATGGAAAGGCGGTTGACGCCCTCGCGGCGCAGGGCCTTGAGCTCGTCAAGCTTCACCGTGTCGGGATTTACCTCAAGGGTTATCTCCGAGTCCAGACGCACGTTGCCCATGCGCTTGAGCTCATCGAGTATTTCAGTTATGCGCTTAGCGCCATAGCAGCTCGGCGTGCCTCCGCCGATATAGATGCTGTCGATCTCGTAGCTCTGCATGGCCTCCGCGGATTCCGAGATGTGGCTCAGCAGCGCCGACTGATAGTCCGGCATTCTCCGGCTGCTGCCGGGTACCGAGTAGAAATCGCAGTAGCCGCACTTAGACACGCAGAAGGGTATGTGAATGTAAATTCCAAGTCTATACATATTTTTCCTGTCGTTGCAACAATTCAACAAAGCTCTATTGCGTCATCTCGACCAGTAACAATGGCAATCGTCGTTTAATTGCCATTGCATATATTCGGGCTGACGCAATAGCGATATGCACGATCTCAACGCGGATAGCCCGTATGGCGATAACGGACGGTCAATGGCGCCGCCCCTACGGGTGCGGAGTTCTTGCAGCGCTGTCATTCAGAGCGCGGTAATATAGCGAATGGCTCCGCAGGGAATAATCGGGCCGCCGCAATAACGACGCGTAATATCTTAACGCTTAACGCGGTTTAAAAGAGCCCGCAGACGAGCTCGGCGTAAGAGGTGGGATCCTCGACCTCCACGCCGGCGATGAGCTCGGACTGAGCATAGAGTATCTTGGACATGGCGGCGGCCCTGTCCTTATCGCCGGCCTCATACGCCTCCTTGATGGCGGCGAAGGCGCGGTGCTCGCTGTTAAGCTCAAGAACGCGGTCGGCGCGGAGCTTGCGCATCTCCTCGCTCGGGCCGTTGCGGAAGTATTTTTCCATCTCAAGCGTGAAGCCGCCGGTGGAGGTCAGGCAGCAGGAGGAGGAAACGAGCTTGCTCGAAAGCGTCACCTGCTTGAGCTTTTCGTCGCCGACGCTGTCACGTATGAAGTCGAGCAGCTCCTTGTTCTCGACGGTCTTTTCCTCGGCGGCCTTCTTCTCCTCGTCGGTCTGGAAGCCCAGATCCTCGGTGAGGATGTTGACAAAGGGCTTGCCCTCGAACATCCGAAGCTGCTGCAGAACGGTCTCGTCGATGGGGTGGTCGAGGTAAAGTATCTCATAGCCGCGGGAGCGGACCTCCTCGCACTGGGGCAGACTCATCGCGTGCTTTACGGTGTCGGCCGAGGCGTAGTAGACTGCTTTTTGGCTCTCGGGCATATTGTCGGTATACTCCTTGAGGGTCACCTGGGAGTCCTCGGAGGTGTAGAAAATGAGCAGATCCTTTAGGAAATCGGTGTAGCGGCCGTACTCGTCGCACACGCCGCACTTTATGTGGATGCCGAAGTTTTTCCAGAAGGTCTCGTACTTGGGACGATCCTCCTTCATCATTTTCTCCAGCTCACCCTTGATCTTCTTTTCAAGGTTCTGGCCGATGACCTTGAGCTGGCGGTTGTGCTGAAGTATCTCGCGGGAGATGTTGAGGCTCAGGTCGGGGGAATCCACGACGCCGCGGACGAACTCAAAATAGTCGTGGATGAGCTTGTCGCAGTCCTCCATTATGAGAACGCCGTTGCAGTAGAGCTTAACGCCCTTTTTCGTCGTGCCGGATATGCCGTTGTCGATATCCTTACCGGGTATGAAGAGCATCGCCTTATAGGACACGGTGCCCTCGGCGTTTACCCTGAGCGTGACGGCGGGGTCGGTCTGGTCGCGGGTGGTCTCCTTGTACCACTCGACGCACTGCTCGTCCGTGACCTCGGCCTTAGAACGCTGCCAGATGGGCACCATGGAGTTGACCGTTTCGGGAGCGGTGACGGTGACGTTCTGCATTATGGGCTTGCCGTCCTTGTCCTCCTCGCCGGTGGGCTGCTGTTCCTGACGGGTGATGTCCATGACGATGGGCCAGCGCACATAGTCTGAATACTTCTTCACGAGAGCCTTGAGCTTCCATATCTCGAGATATGAGCCGTAAATATCCTCCTCGGTATCCTCCTTGATGTGCATGATAACATCGGTGCCGGCGGTGTACTTATCGCACTCAGTGACGGTGTAGCCGTCCGCGCCGGTGCTCTCCCACCGGACGCCCTTCTCCTCGCCATACTTTCTGGTAATAACGGTGACCTTGTCGGACACCATGAAGGCGGAATAAAAGCCAACGCCGAACTGACCGATGATGGATATATCGTCCTTCTCGGCCTCGTCGGAATCCATTTCGCTCTTGAATTTGTAGGAGCCGCTCTTGGCGATAACGCCGAGGTTCTTCTCCGCCTCGTCCTGAGTCATGCCGATGCCGTTGTCGGAAACGGTGATGGTGCGCTCGTCCTTATTTACGGTGATGCGGATGCGGTAATCCGAGCGCTCGAGGCCGACTTTATCGTCGGTCAGGGACAGGTAGCAGAGCTTGTCGATAGCGTCGGACGCGTTTGAAATGATTTCGCGCAGGAAGATCTCCTTGTTTGTGTAGATCGAGTTAATCATCAGGTCGAGCAGACGCTTGCTCTCGGCCTTAAACTGTTTCTTTGCCATATCTTAAAACCTCCGTTTAATATACAAAAGACAATTTGCGGCGATAATATAGAGAATATATATTTCAATCAATAACGTGAATTCGCGGAATTCATTGGATAAACGACAGTTTCGCCGGTTGCCTCGCAAGAGGAGGGCGAAAGACCATTTAATGCACCGGGGCGCGGTGCGTCTTGGTGCGCGAAATATAATATCCGCATAACGGATATTATAACACATTATTATATTTTTTCAACAGTTCAAATCAAACATGAGCCGCAAACAGGAATTTGAGTTGGTGCTGTCATTTACACAATAGAGGCATTAAGAGTACCTGAGCAGAATATAATCGGGCTGGCGGTATTGCCGGCGGCTGCCGGATAGCTGTCCGCGTTAAGATCATGCGTATCGTTTGTGCGTCAGCAGGATTATATACAATGGCAATTAAACGATGATCTCCAATGTTACCGGTCGGGACACCGGCAATAACGACACATACCAATTTTAACGCGGATGGCCGTGCGCCAGCACCGGGTTGGCCGTCTGCCAAGACAGCCCCTCCGGCAGGAGCATTTTGGCCTTTACTTGTCGTCGGCAAAAGCTTATAATCTATTCAATAAAAACAGTTTTGGAGATGCTATGAAAAAGATAGGTGCTTTAAAATTGGGGCTGGCGTTTGCCGGCTGTTTTCTCGGGGCCGGCTATGTTTCGGGGCAGGAGCTCTGGCAGTTTTTCGGCTCCTTCGGGAAAAACGGGGTATTCGGCCTGCTGCTTGCGGTCGCGCTGCTGCTCGCGGTGGGCGTTATGATGATATTGCTCGGCCGCATGACTCGGGCAGAGGAAATATCAAAGCTCATCGTATGCTGGGATATCCCCCTGCTGCGGGGCGCGGTGACGCTGCTCGAGCTGCTGTTCCTGTTCGGCGTCGGAACCATCATGAGCGCCGGCGTAGGCGCGCTGCTGGGGCAGCTCGTCGGCCTGCCGCAATGGATTGGCTCGGGGCTTTTCGCCGCAGCGGTGGCACTGGTATCGCTCGCGGGCTTTTCGGGCATGGTCTCGGCATTCTCGGCAACGGTGCCGGTGCTCGCGGCAGTGACCCTCGTTTTCGGCGTATGGAGCCTTGCGCATAGCGGCATAAATATTCCCAAGGCTCATAGCGGCGGCAGCGCGCTTCTGGGCTCGTGGCCCGTTGCGGCGGTGTCGTTTGCCTGCTATAACCTCTTCGGCAGCATCGCCATGATCGCGCCGCTGGGCAAGTTCGTAAAGAGCAAAAGAGCAGCCGCCGGAGGTATCGCCATAGGCGCCGCGCTGCTGCTCGTTATCGCCGCCAGCGTACTCATTTCCGTCAGCGCGAGCCCGTCCGTGACGGCGGCGGAGCTGCCGATGCTGGCGCTTGCTCAGGCAAAGGGCAGGGCTTTCGGCTATGTCTACGGCGTTCTGCTCCTGCTGGCGATGTTCGGGACGGGGCTTTCCTCGCTGGTGGCGTTTGTCGGTATGCTCGGCGCGGCCTTTCCCACCGTCTGCAAAAACCGCGCCGGCTTCACCGCCGTGTGCGCCCTGTGCATGTTCGGCGGCAGCCTATTCGGCTTCGGCGACCTCATCGGCGTCGTCTACCCCATTTTCGGCTATTGCAGCAGCGTGTTTATCGTCCTGATGGCGGTGCATTATTTGAAACTGAAGCGAGGTTTGAAGATCAATGGAAATTAAGCTCGAAGCCTTTGAGGCTCTTGATTCTACGAACACATATCTGAAAAAGCGGGCGGCCGGGGGTGCGCCGGAGGGTACTGTCGTGATCGCAAATTCCCAGACCGCGGGACGCGGCAGGATGGGAAGGAGCTTTGCCTCCGCTCCGGGGCTGGGCATATATATGTCCATGCTGCTTAGGCCGAATACCGGCGCCGAATGCGTCCAGAGCCTTACCGCCGGTACCGCCGTGGCGGTCTGCCGGGCGATAGAGCTCGTATGCGGCGTCTCGCCGGGGATAAAGTGGATAAACGACCTGTTCCTGAAGGGTAAAAAGATCTGCGGCATCCTCTGCGAGAGCTCGGTGAAGGATTCCGGCGCGGAATATGTCGTGCTGGGCGTTGGGATCAACGTCATCACGAGGCCGCAGGACTTTCCCGAGGAGCTGCGCGGCACGGCGGGCTCGCTTTATTCGCAGACGGGCGTCGTGTACGAGCGCGGCAAGCTGATATCCGCCGCGATATCGGAGCTGGGCGCGATGTACGAGACGTGGAAGGCCGATCCCACAGCGCTTCTGGACGATTACAGGCGCCGCTGCATCGTGCTGGGCGGAACGGTTGAGGTATCGCCCGTCACCGGCGGCGTGTTCACGGCGTATGCGGAAGATATAAGCGATGATTTCGGCCTCATTCTCAGGCTGCCCAACGGCAGCGTGAGGACCGTTCACAGCGGCGAGGTCAGGATAAGCCAAAGGAGGACAGATTAATGAAAAAACAGACAGCATATGTTTTCGCGGCATTCGTACTGGTGCTGCTCATCATAGCCGGCATCACCGCGTGGGCGATGGGCTTTTTTGACAGCGGAGAGGACAAGCCCGAGGCGACCGAGCCGCCCGTGGAAAGCCGTGAGCCTGTCGAGCCCACGGTAAGCCCGACGGAAACGCCGCGACCCACCGCGACGCCCGCGCCCACGCCCAGTCCGGAGCCGAGCTTCGAGCCGGCGGGAACGGTCATCGCTTCCGGCGCGTTCGATTCCGCCACGGGCAGCGGCATCAACACCCGCACCCAGTGGACGGCGACGGAAAAAGCCGGCGGCACGGTGCTGCTGACGTTCAAGGTCTACGCCCGCTCCTATTCCGTGGGCATCGGCGCACGCGCGTATACGATAACGGTGAACGGCACCTCCGCCTCCGGCGCCACGCAGCCGGTCGAGGTCGATTCGCCCAACGCGCTTGTCGATACCCTGCTGTTTAGCTACAGCACGGAGATAGCCCTCCCCGCCGGACAGACCGCGGAGATCCCCGTCTCCGTCGATTGGAAGTACAACGGCCAGTACAGCGGTCAGGAGCTCGACGTGATCCACTCCGAAAGTGTTCTTAGGATCGGATAGAAATTTACAATAATCTTTACAGCATCAGCCCGACCAGAGACAATATAAAAAATCTATCCTGCACTCGCGTTTTTAATGGGCATTGTATGTAATTCTCCGCAGTATAGATTCGGGCTGACGCAATGTCGATACGCCCCATTCTCAATGCGAATCGGCCATCCGCTGTCCCAAAGCAGGCTGATGTGATATTTAATTGAATAGCCCTGAAAACGTAAAGAAATGCTTGACTTTTGAGGAAAAACCGGTATAATAATAAAGCTTGCCGGTGTCGGCAGGCTATCCTTGCTCCCGCCGAGAGCGGGGGCCAAAAGACCAGAAGGAGGTGCAAACCATGGCAAAATCAACTGAGAAGTACGAAGTAATGTACATCATCAATCCGAACTTCACCGAGGAGCAGACAGCTGCTGTCATCGAGAAGTTCAAGGCGCTTGTTGAGGCTAATGGTACCCTGGATGAACTGGAGGAGATGGGTAAGCGCAAGCTCGCTTACGAGATCAACTACATTTCCGAGGGCTACTATGTGCTGATGAAGTTCACAAGCCCCGCGGAGTTCCCCGCTGAGCTTGACCGTATCCTCGGCATCACTGACGGCATCATGCGTCGCCTGATAACCCTGCGCGCAGAATAAGGAGACGTGCTATGCTTAATCACATCACGATAATGGGACGGCTGACTCGCGATCCCGAGCTCAGGTACACCCAGTCCCAGACCCCCGTGGCGTCGTTCACCCTCGCTGTTGACCGCGATTTCGGCGGCCGCGACGGCGGAGAGAAGCAGACCGATTTCATCGACTGCGTCGCATGGCGCCAGACCGCCGAATTTGTCAGCAAGTATTTCGCGAAGGGCAGCATGGCCGTCGTTTCCGGCAGACTCCAGATTCGCGACTGGATCGACCGCGAGGGCGGCAAACGCCGCAGCGCCGAGGTCGTTGTTGACAATATGTATTTCGGCGAAAGCAAACGCCGCGAAGGCGGCGAAATGCGCAGCGAAGCCCGTCCCGCATACAGCAGCTATGAGAGCGTCAGCCCCTCCATGGGCGCTTCCGCTTTCTCCGAGCTCGGCGACGACGACGGCGAGCTGCCGTTCTGAAATTTTGATAGGAGGATACAGCTATGGCTTTCGATAAGAATAATCCCAAGACCCGCAAGCGCAGAAAAGTCTGCCAGTTTTGCGTAGACAAGGCCACCAGCATCGACTATAAGGATACCGCGAAGCTCCGCCGCTATATGTCCGAGCGCAGCAAGATCCTGCCCCGTCGTACTACCGGTACCTGCGCAATACATCAGCGTCAGCTCACCGAGGCTATCAAGAGAGCCCGTCAGATCGCTCTCCTGCCTTATGTGACCGATTGATAAAAAAGCCGAAGCTCCTGCGATGAAATATCGCGGGAGCTTCTTTTTGTTTGCTTATTTCGCAAAAAGTGAGCCTCCTGCCTTTTTCAGAACAGGAGGCTTGGTGCGAAAGATGAAAAAAGAGGACGGAGGGATTATTTGGTAAAATTATTGTACATGGGAACGTCGTTTATCTTTTCAAAATAAACTATTAAATATGTCAAGCGCTTTGCCTACGCTTCGCGCTTTCTCTTGCCGCCTGCCGCTGCGTATGCAATGCCGCTGAGGACGAGGGCTTCTATTGCCGGAACGGACATAAAGCTTATTGCAAGATACAACGGCTTATCGCCGCCGCTGCCGCTTGCCAGCTCCGGAACGAAAAAGCACAGAAGCAGAAGAACCTCAAAAATGACGACGGATGCGACGTCATAACGCCCCCGTCTGACGCTTATAAGCGTGATGATAACTGCGGCGATGACGGGAAGGAACAGGAAGAACCATCTTCCGCTGAACGTGGTTATCGGGAGCAGGGGCGCGTTCGCCCGGGCCTGGATAACAGGGGAAGCTGCGCAGGCAAGAAGCAGAATAAGGCACAGCGGCCAATTCTGCTTGAGATAGTTTTTCATTTTACTCCTCCTATAATATGTGTACCTGTCTCTTATACACATCTGACGCTGCCGACGA
>ERZ1026968.833-NODE-833-length-11158-cov-6.354229_pt1 | contig 11158 bp, 8 predicted proteins | sample MGYA00519295_ERZ1026968 | MGnify/ENA primary metagenome ERZ1026968 (study PRJEB26926, sample SAMN06164480) | human gut metagenome | biome: ENVO:00009003; feature: ENVO:2100002; material: ENVO:00002003 | host: Homo sapiens | place: USA | collected 2012 ...
GCACCTGCACGTTATCTACATTAATTAGCTTGAATGCGGAGCTTATGTCTTTATCGGCATAGGTTTCTGAGTTCTGGCTGTATTTGTAGTAACGCTGTTCCCGTTTTCTAAAGAAACTACGTGTATTTTTTCACTTATGGGAAGCACGTGACTTTAGTCATGTGAGGCTTCACGAACTTATCGCAATTCCAACAGCGAGAAATACTTTGCGGATAAAGCAGAAGCTACAGAGGAAACACCTGATGCATAAAACGCCAAACGTAACATTTTGTGAATATTTCAAAGTTACTATTGACACAATATAATTATGATGCTATAATATTTACTGAGAGGTGAATCAATGTGAATAGACCAATTGTGAAAATCTCGTATATAGAGATCAATAATTTTAAGAATGTCAAAAGAGGACGGATTAGTATTGGAATTGAGGATATAAAAAGTTCTAATATTATCGGGATTTACGGACAAAATGGTTCTGGAAAAACGGCATTAATTGATGCCTTATCGCTGTTAAAGTTTGTACTTTGCGGTCAGCCTGTTCCTGACGATTACTGCAACTATATAAACAACGAATCAAATTATGCGTCTTTTGTTTATAAGTTTCTTATCAAGCTGCAAAATGGTTCAAATGTACAGGTCAGATATTCGTTTTCTATAAAGAAAGAGAAGCGAGTAGTTAATAATAACGTTTTGCTTAAAACAAGTACTGGCCAATTTCTAAAAGTCAAAGACGGCAAACCTTTGTTTGCGCCCAAGAATGTCGATTCGTTTAGAATTATCGTGCAGGATGAATGCCTTGCATATCTTGTGTTAGATGAAGATGACGGTCAACGAATGAAAAATCTTATTTCTACTGTGAATGCAGAAATCTTTTTGCCGAAAATCAAGTATGACCTTTTAATTGGTGCTGATGAGAATGATTATTTGGAACTTCTTACAGCTAAGAGGATTTGTGCCGCAGAGTCACGGTCTTTTGTCTTTTCTCCAGAATTGTTAAACAAAATAGGTGAAAGAAATAACAATTCTGATGATTTTAAAAATCTGTTTTTGTCCATTATCGACTCAATCGTTATATTTGGCAATCACGAATTATTTGTAATAAACACATCTAATCACGCATTAATTAGCCTTAATGCATTGCCTATGTCATTTAGATATGACAATGATAAAGATAGACAAAGTTCTGTCGGTTCTATTGCATTGCCGCTTGATAAACCGGCAGCTATTCCTAATGAGCAATTATCCTTAGTTGAAGACATTGTTTCTAATATGAATATAGTCTTAACGGCTCTGATACCGGACCTCACGATTAGTGTTAAAGTTATTGGAACCGAACTTGCCCAAGACGGATCCAGTATAAAAACTATCGAACTTGTTTCTCACAAGAACTCAGAAGATATTCCCTTGAGGTATGAATCAGAAGGAATAAAGAAAATTATCTCTATCCTTCAGCTTCTCATCGTGGTATATAATCAGCCGTCCATAACAGTAGCTATTGACGAGCTAGACGCTGGGATATTTGAATATTTGCTTGGAGAACTTATGCAAATACTTGACAGAAATGGGAAGGGACAAGTGATTTTCACTTCCCATAATCTTAGACCGTTAGAGATGCTTAACAAAAATTCTCTTTATTTTACTACAACAAATCCCTTTAATAGATATGTTAGGATGCAGCACCTTAGACCAAATAACAATCAGAGAGATTTTTATTATAAGAGCATTTTATTGGGTGGGCAGGACGAGAATCTCTATGACCCTACTGATAACTCAGTTATTTCAATAGCTTTTAGAAAGGCTGGTAGACATGTCTAAAAAGAAAGTTGTATTTGTTCTTGTAGAGGGACCGTCCGATGAAACGGCGTTAGCACCTTTTTTCAAAACATTATACGATCCAAATGAGGTTTATGTCTATGTCGAGGGAGGTGACATTACATCTCAAACAGGCGTAACATCGGTAAATATCATAAATGAGGTTGCTCTTCGTGTAAAAGATTATGCAAAAAAGCACAAAATTCACAATACTGATTTTGAACGAATAATCCACATAGTAGATACAGACGGCACATTTATTCCTGAAGATAAAGTCAAATTTGATAGTTGCTGTCAGAAAACGCACTATGAACTTGAGTGCATAAAAACAGCAAATGTGAACCGTATTCTGTTAAGAAATCGAAATAAGAAGAATAACGTATCAAAACTTGTTTCAGTAAATCATATTTGGAAAATTCCATATAAGGTCTATTATATGTCCTGTAATCTTGATCATGTATTGTATAATAAGCTTAACAGCACCGACGATGAAAAAGAATTTGATTCACTTGATTTTTACGAAAAATACGAAAATGATTATAAGGGTTTTGTAGATTTTCTCTGTAATTCAGATTTTTCCGTGAATATGTCATATAAAGACTCTTGGAAATACATTGAGCAAGGTTTGAATTCTTTAAACAGGCACACAAATGTGAATTTGTGTTTTGCTCCAAATAGTACAGTGTGACATCCCCCACTTATAGAAGTGGGGGTGTTCTTGCTTCAGTTACGATAAAGCGTGCGGCGGCTTGGCGTCAGCAAGAAAATAGGGACAAAAAAAGCCCACCCAGTTTTGTGACTGAGTGAGTTTTTCTTTTCTGCAACTACTTTTTAAAAGTGTTTACAGCGATCGAATTATGAGAGAGGTCCTTGTATGTGTTCTTAACATTGTAGAAAGTAGCCTTTCCTTCCTCATTGGACTTGATTATAAAGTTTACAACCTTACCCTTTGAGTCATATACTCCCTTTTCCACGTTTATAACGTCCTTAAGTGAGTATCTGGAGGTCTTCACTTCCGACGCTGTATATGCACCAGGGGTCATATTCTCCCAAGTGTATGACATCTCAACGTATTTCTTTCCGTTCTCTGTAAATGTATGAGCATCTACATAGTCCTTTGTGAAAGCGTATGAATGTCTGTATACACGTCCTATATCGTCCTCAAGTTCAAGAACGAAGATAGGTGTGCCGTGCTGATACCAGATGTTGCCGTCAATCTCGTCAAGAGGTATCCTCTTTGTAAGAGTTATCTTGCAACGGTCAAAATCTTCACTGAAATTGTGATTGCTGTTTGCGACCACGACAGAAAGATGATCCTTATCAATCGTTATTGGATAGTATGTATCATCCAAAACATACTTAAAGATATTGCTTCTTGGAGCAACGATTTCCTTTATAAGATACTTGCCAAACTCAAGACCGGACATTGAATATTTACCGTCGCCAACACTCTTATGATGTCCGTCCTTATAATCTTCAAGAACATTATACAACGTATCAACATCAGCCTCATAAGTACCATTACCGTTTACATCCTTGTATACCGCAAATACCGCACCATCTATCTTGATGTTTGGTCTTGCCGCATTCACCTTGGTAAGAGATACCTCAGTGTAGTAGTTCCAGTAATCGTAACTCTTAGCGTCTGCTACTTTACCCTTCTTAACTACAACTTCGTCTATGGTCTTGCCGTCGATGTAGCCTGCAGGGATAGTTGACTTGTCCTCTGTGATAGTATAAGTACCAACAAGGATAGGTCCTGATACAGCCACACCATTCTTATCAGTTGTAACTGTGGTTGAAACCTTTACTCCAGCATCTGATGTGCCAGAGATAACAAACTTGATACCGCTAAGTCCCTTGTTTGTGTTGGTCTTCTTCTGAACCTTAACATAACCATAGTACATATCGTTAATGACTGTACCGCTGTTGGTCTTGATTCCTACAACGTTTCTTTCTTCGTTGTAGTAGCCCTCATTTTCTGTAGTGATCTTTGCTGTTGCATCACACTTCATAACTGAAGACATATCACTTGTGGACTTCTCGTTTACTGTATACTCGTCTCTTGGAACGTCCTTGATAGTAAACTTTCCGTCTGTGCCGAGCTTGAACTGACAATCAGCGTCCTCAGTTGCAGATGTACCAGCATATACGCCGTCTACTGCTCTGAGATATCTGCCCGCACTGTTCTTTACAGTAAAGATAAGGTCTTCTCTTACTGTTGCTGTTGGAACGCTTGTGTTACCGTCTATGTCCTTTATGATCTTTATGATCTCAAGGTCTCTGACTGTAACTGGGTTTATAACATCAACAGTATATTTGTGATCTGAAGCTCCGCCGACAGTAAATTTAACTGTTGTTGTGCGGTACTTCTGTGTGGATGGGATAAGATCAGTTGATCTATCCTCAAGCTTCTCCTCTACCTGATAATTACCGTCAGGCAGTCCGATCAGGAGTGATGAACCGCTTGTAAGAAGGTCATCGTCAGTTTCAGAAGCAAGCTTGATATACTCTGCATTAGCAGTTGTGCCATTGAATACATATGCTCCGTCCTCTGTTCCCTTCTTTGTGAATGAAACATACTCGTTTGTATCTGTATTCTTTATAGCAAGTGAGAGTGTAGCGTTAAGCTGCTCATCATTATCTGCTGTTGCTTTGTAGTTGCCATTAGTGTTAACGCCATACTTGTTTATAACGACCTGTGTCGGAGCTGGGTTGTCAACATTGATTATTGTTGTATCGTTTGGCTCTCCTGATACAGTGAAATCAACTGCGTCTGTCAGAATTTCATTTCCATTGCTATCGTAAGTTACGATAAAAACAGGTATTCCACTCTGTCCTGATGAGGTTTTTTCGTCAAGAAGGACTGTTTCCGTTGAAATATCAACATCAGACTCTTCGTGTGCATAAAGCTTTACACTTGTCATAAAGCCTGTTATTAAAGCACTGCCCTTTTCGTCAAGATAAATAGGTGTTGCATCTTCTTTGTTATTAGTAAACATATTATTGATGTCTACCTTATAATTACCCTTGGCGTTTTCTGTAGCAATGAGATATTTACCAGTTGAGTTCTGAAGATAGAACTTAAGGTTCTCATTTGTAAGAGGAGCATTTTCCTTTGAAGCCTCTACATACTTTCCAGAGTTTCCTGCCTTCTCAACGTACTTGTTTATAACAAGTCTTGCTGGAGCATTTGATTCGTCATTAACAGCAACATATCCTGTTTTGTTTGAGCCGTTAAGCGTTATATTTGCACCGCTTGTATAAACTTTCTCAGGTTTTACAAAGTTTGTATATGAGGTACTATAAGCAGTTGGAGTTTTGGATATATACCTTCCATTATATGCTTCAACTACTGTATACTCATCTCTTGGAAGGCCAGTAACTGTAATGACAGGTTCGCCGTTGTTGTCTTTCCATGACAAAGGAGCTCTCTTGCTGCTTGTAGTTCCGGTATATTTCCCGTTCGAGTCAACTGAAATGTATTCGCCAGAACTGTTCTTGACCCAGATGTTTATTGAATTATAGCCACCCTGAGACATCAGCTTTTCAATTACTTCATCCTTATCAGCATTAGCAGATGAAAGTCTCATACCATTTACATACTTAGCAATGTTAAGTGTGCAATCGTATGTTGGGTTATCAAATGTAGCATAAGCTGTTGCACTTCCCTGAGTTGCTGATACACCGTCGGCCTTCTTTTCAGGGTATGTTACATTTGTATACAAAACGTTCTTTATAGTGTCTGTTGTCCCATCGACCCACTTATCAGAAGCAGTTTGGGCTGTAGACACTCTTGTAGCCTTTGACTGGATACCATATGCGTTGTCTGCAACGATCTCTGTTACATTAAACTTATTTGGGAATGGAAGATTATTTATCTTAACTTCATAAACTCCCGAACTACGCTTGTGAATTGCAAGTTTATCCGTTTCGATAGAACCATTCTTATCATATGTGTATTCACCAGTATTTGAGTTGTAGCTTACCTTAAATGTCTTATTATGGTTATCTGTTACCTTATACTTAATAAGGCCTGCTATTTCTGAAACATTATTCTTATATGTCTTAGAGTTGATAGATGAACCATTAACGTACTTTCTTATAATGAGGTTGCCTGACATATTATCGCCTGGCAGATCATTCTGGATAGTACCACCGGACATAGGAGCACGGCTATTAGCAGGGTTCTTAGTTGTGCTTGAGCCTCTTGTTCCGCAGAAGGTGTAGATAGCATCAAAGCTTGAACCTTCCCAGGCTGCGCCGATCCATGCGTCCTGATATGCAGCACCTGATTCAGTTGATTTATACTGATGATCAAACAATCCAATGTACTTTGGACTGCCGTTTACTGCAAATGTGAATCTTCGAATAAGAAAGTCTTTGGTTGTCTGCTTGCTCTGATCAGTCCATGCGCCAACCTTTTTAATAACATTGCTGCCTTCAAGGAAAGCAACGCCCTGAGAGTTGTCGATATCCTTAAATACGGTCTGTCCCTTTACAGAGATGGGCTGATTTGTACCACTCTTGTAGAAAGTATACTTGATCTTTACCCAGTCTACCCACTCAACGTCAACGCCGACCTTGTTTGATGTGAAACGAAGCAGAGCACCATATTTTGAAGAATAGTAGTCTGACTTTCTTACATAGTCATGACCGTTATATCCATTACCTGGCTTGTCAATTGTGTTAAGCTTTTCCCACAAACCAAGTTCTGTTGCTTTGGTATAATAATACGCTGGAACACCATAAACGCATTTATTTGTGTTTTGGGCATCATAAGCAGGAACAACACTACCATCACTGAGTTCCATTGTCCTATAAACAGGGTCAGAAAGTTTTTTACAAACATTTTTTTGAGCTGACGTAAGAGAGCCATATTCGCTCTCAGTGATCAGTGCAAAATCATGTCTCAATTCTCCGGTCTTTCCACTTTTGTCCTGTGTTCCTGTGAAGATATATGAATTAGACACTCCATAATCCTGAACCTCAAGCAAACAGTCGATGTTGATTTCATTGCCCGTTGGATCAGTGTATGTTCCAACGTTCTCATATTTGCAGCTTACGCCGCCTTTATTGAGAAAATCCGACTTTGAATATTTACCTTTATTATACAAGTTATCTGGAAGTCTGATCGCATATCCACAATCTGAACCATCAGCTCTCTTTGTTGCGAGAGTGCCAATATAATTGGTCTTGCCGTTTCTGCCCTCAGAGCTGAAAGTAGTATCGCCGCCATAGCCGTTTATATTTTGAGTATTAACAACTATACCGTTTCCAAGATCATAGATCGAGCTAGAAGAAACAGGGTTATATCCCGTGCCTCCGGCTATCTTCACTTCCTGCTTATCAAAGTTCTGATCCATAGTGAAGTTGTATCCGTCACTATAAAGCTTTGTGTACTGGCTACGCATATCTCCCTTGGTGAGATAAACATTTGTATCCAGATTTCCACTGTTTCCAGTGTACAATGAATCATAGGTTGTTCCATTATTATTCAGTTCACCAAAGGCGTTCAAGATATTGTATGAGGTCTGTCCCATATGGGCAGGCTTTGTTCCAACATCTCCAAGTGCTGCCTCAGCAGTGAACTGAGGCAAAGTCGGAAGGCTTGAAGCCGCAAGAGCCGCCGCCATCACAAACGAAAGAACTCTTTTTCCACCTTTGTTAAATGCTTTCTTAAACATCACTCAAGCCCCTCCTTTTCTTGATTCCAGTATTCCCAGGCTGAACTGTAATCAGTATAATAAGTATCCCCTTTAGCGTCGTATGCCTGGACCGACTCAGCGTAACAGATCAAATCAAAATCGTATACGTTGCTTATGATGTCAGCAACAGAGTGACCGTCGCCTTCTTCAGATTTAACAGTAACCTTTGTAAACAAAGGCTTTGTAGACTCCCCTGGAGAAAGCTTCTTCTTGTAATAATAGTAGCCGTCGTCCTGCTTTGCAGTCCAATCCGTTGTGTTGAAATCGATATCCGTTATATCTTCGGCTGTGCTGTCTGCATATTCGCAATACATACGAACGTAGCAGTCTACTGCACCGTCTTCTTTCACACATTCTACGGAAGGGTTCTTCATTATTACATCACCGGGCTTGACATCATCTGGAGGAGTAAAGTCTTCGTTGATCTTAATAGTGTTTACTCCCACTGTGATCTTGTTTTCCTGCGAATCTCGATCTGAGAAGTATGCTGTCGCTCCCGCACAAGCAATTGCTACTGCCGAAGCTATTGAAATTACAGCTATTTTAAACTTCCTATTCACGATCGCTCACCCTCCTTTCTTAGTTATGCTGACGCATTACTTGTTCTGGTTAATGTACTTAGTATAAGCTTCCTTCATTGTGCCTGTGTTATCAGACTGAATACCAAATGCCTTAACGTTGATATTCTGGACTGTATTTTCAAGTCCCTGTCCTTCAATTGCATTACAGAACGTAACTGTCTCAAACAGCTTTGAAGTGCTTGCTGTTGGAGCAACTACCTTGTTGTAACCATATACATAAGTATTTACCTTTGCGTCGCTCGTATCTGAAGAAAGGAGTGTCCAGTCAGCGCCGATAGCACCAGGAGTAAAGAGCTGTGTTACAGCCTTTGCATTCTTTGTGCCGTCTGTGTTTGCTGTGTAGATGTTCTCCTTAGGAAATGATACAGATACATAAATGTATGCATCATTGACACCCTTGTTTGTTACCATCGGGTCCTTTGTGATTTCCTGGGTAGGAACAACGTCTTCCGCATCATCAGGGATAGTATCTCCGTTGTCATCCGGGGAAGCGTCCCATTCAGGCTCTGTAAGGTCTATCTTTACCTGGCCGATATCGATCTTGTTTACAGCGTCATCACGGTCTGTAAAGTAAGCTACTGTGCCACCAACAGCGAGAAGCGCACAAAGTGCTGATGTTACAACAAGTGTCTTCTTTGAGTTGCTATTCATATAGATTATCCTTTCTACTGTTTTTCATCTTTGTTCTCTTTTTTTCTCTTGACTTTTCCTAACGAGAAAAGACAACCCAGTGAAGCCATAGCAAGCAATCCAGATGATATTTTTCTATCTACTGAGCCAGTGTGAGGATTGTTTGTGTTGCCGCCAGAGGTAGGCTTGTTAGGAATACCTGTGCCAAGATCATTAAGTCCAAAGTTCCACTGAACCTTTGTTTGTGTCATATTGAAAGCGTTGTCAAGGCTTTCAGGGATGCTCAGAGTAAACTCAAGTTGTCCCTTAAAACCAGCTTCAAATGTGCCAAGCGAAATTGCTTTACTTAGGCTTTCAGACATCAGATCACCTGTGTATACGTTCTTTCTTCCTTCAGAACTTACCACATCAATCTTAAGGCCTATCTGCTTAAGCAGTTCAGCGTCTTCAGGAAGTTCATAATCATTGAAATATCCTGTACTAAAGAATAGCTCAATATCGCTATTTCCACGATTTTCAATGTCAAGCGTATCACTTGACACATCGCCAGGAACCATTGATGCGAAGTTTGAGAACAGGTCCTTGTTGTTAACGATAAGGTCCTTAGTTCCGTCACTATATGACATTACAAACTGATTGTCTGCTCCGTTGCTGAGGTTTCTGAAATCACGAGTTCTCTTACACTCCTGTATCTCAGTGTTGCCCCAAGGATTTGAAGTGTCCATAGCAGGCGTAAAGTGTTCGGACTGTACAGCCTCAACTGTTATGTCAATTTGACATTTGCAATTTTCATTTGGCTTCTCCCAAGAAGACGGGATAGTAACGCTGTTGAAAAGGTCTGCTTTATCGGAAACAGAGAGTATACTATTATAATAGTAGTAACCGTCTTCCTTATATGTCCACTTGCTTGTGTCCATACCGCTGATATCGTCCATAGTGAGAACCTGATAATTGGTCTTCCCTTCTGCCGGAGTAGTAGCAAGTTCTACCTTGGCTCTTACATAGCAGTCGGCACCAAGATTAGTTATTCTTGGAATCTTTGAGATCACAGCACCAGGAGCAAGATCGTCGTACTTATTCTGATACGGAATCTCTTTTCCGTCAGTAATCGAGTACTCTGAAAGTGAAATATCCACGGTATCCATTGACAGGTTGTTTACTACACTTACAGTAGAATCATAAGCAGCCAAAGCTCCTGAAGCAGCCATGCATCCGATACAAGCTACTGACAATGCAGTGAATTTAGTTTTCTGTTTCAAAACGCTTTTCCTCCTTCCTCAAAATTTACACAGCTTTAGCTAAAGATATCTGATATATCCTTTCATTTATTCCAAGCATATATGCAGATATCCCAGTATAAGCTGAACGTATGATTAAGCTTTGTCAGCAGTAGTTGTGCCCTGAGCAGGGCTTACAGGGTTCTGATTCAGGTAAACCTGATAGATCTCAGAAAGTGTTGAAGCAGTATCTTCTGGGATGTTCTCAGACTGGATAGCATAAGCATTGATATTGATCTCATAGTGATTGTTATCAATGAAGCCCTCAACAGCATTCTCCAGCTTAACCTTGTCAAAGAGAGTAGCTGTTGTTTCGCCCTTAGCTACGATAGACTTGTAAGCAAATACATAGTAGTTATACTCTGTGCTTGACTTTGTGTCTGTGTAGTCTGGAAGAAGCTCCCACTTATCCTGGTTGTAACCGTCTGCAAGGCTCTTGAATTCGCCATCACCAGACTTAACGAGGAACAGTTCCTGCAGAACAGCTTCCTTGTCAATCCTTGTACCGTCGGCAGCAGCCTTGATAAATGTATCCTTTGGAGCAGCGACCTTGATAAAAACATAAGCTGAGTTCTTACCTGTGTTCTCAACCTGTGGGTCCTTTTCAACTTCTCCTCCTGGTGGTACGTCCTCCGGTGGTGGTGTTGGGAAGTTTGGCTCATCAAGATCGATCTTTACTTCACCAACCGTAAAGTTGTTGACAGCAGAATCTGTATCTGTAAAATATGCACAGATACCTGATACTGACATTACTGCACAAAGTGCGCAAGTTGCAATGGCAATTTTCTTAGAATTCTTCATAGAACTTCAGAAACAGTATCTTTTACTGTTTCTTTCCTCCTTTCCAGTTTGAAATTATAATTTTTCTTTGAGAAGCTTATGATATTTAACATATTTCTCAATAATGTAAAAATAAAAAAACAGAAAAATGCGAGCCAAGGCAAATTTACAATTTTTTTATTTACACGCATATGTTAAATTCTTCTCATATTTATATAATACCACATTTTTATATAAAACCAATAGGCAAAAGACAAATATTATGGAAAAAATTTAGCCATAAAAAAGCATTTTATTGTGCAAAATGTAGAATATTTCATATATCCGACAAAAACATGAGAAAAGCAAGAGTGATGCAATGAGAAATAGG
>ERZ1026968.834-NODE-834-length-11147-cov-6.730977_pt1 | contig 11147 bp, 8 predicted proteins | sample MGYA00519295_ERZ1026968 | MGnify/ENA primary metagenome ERZ1026968 (study PRJEB26926, sample SAMN06164480) | human gut metagenome | biome: ENVO:00009003; feature: ENVO:2100002; material: ENVO:00002003 | host: Homo sapiens | place: USA | collected 2012 ...
CCGAACTCCTTATGAAAATCTCAATAGGCATTTGGTCCTGGCTTATGCGCGGCTGGGGACAGCCCGCGCTACTATATTCCCAAATATTCCAATTAATTAGGAGTTAGCATTATTTTAACACAATTTAGTTGGGGCTTAGGCTTTTTTTTCTTAATTTTGTGGACTGAAATGAGTCTATAGTGTCAGGCATTATTCAACAATCTGAACAATACTATGATATAATAGAAACCACGGAAATACTAATACAAACCTAAATACAAAATTATGAAGAAACTTTTACTCACAATTGCAACGGTGGCAATGTGCGGTTTCGCATCGTATGCCGCCGACGTTACACTTCAGGTAAAGGATGCAACTGACATCAAGGGAACTCTGAACGAGGAGGTTCCTGCCGGTGAAGGAAGCCAGTACGGCTCGGCAAAAAACTATAAGCCTCTCCAGAGCCTGAAGCTGGGTGACTACTCTTTTACATTTGCCAATACAGACAGCGAGAGTGAGCCGGCATACTACTATCCTATGTCGACTAATCCTAACGGCGCCACTACAATCCGTCTTTACGGCGGCAAGAGCAAGGCTGCCGGTAACAAGATGACAGTAAAATGTCCCGCCGGAAAGACAATGAAGTCTTTCACTCTGGATTGCTCACAGGCTGAGGATGGTGCAGAGGTGAATGCAAGTGTCGGTACGGCTACAACTGCAAGCAAGAAGGTAGTATGGACAAACACCGAGGCTGTCTCTGAAGTAACATTGACAATTCATGTTCAGACCCGTTTCACAGCGATTACCATCAGCGACGAAGAGGGTGGCGTAACTCCTCCCCCGGCAGGTGGTGATATCACTGTAAAGAAGGCTACAGAGGTTGCAGCCGGTGAGGTGGCTTTCGTATTCAACGAGGGTTATGTAGAGACCTTTGCCGCTGATGAGGCTTTCGGTTACTGGATGGCAGTAGCAGCTACTCCGGCTGATGAGATGAAGGTGTCGAAAGAGGCTATCTTTACACTCGCATCTACAGACAAGGGATATACCATCAAAGACTGCAACGGTCGCTTCATGGGCTGGGATGGCCAGCACTGGTCGTTCAACGCCTACACTACATCGGATGAGGGTAATTGCTACTGGACCGCTACAATGGTAGACGGCAAAGTTAAGATTGCAAACACAGCCAAATCAAGTGACGGCAAGGAAGTGTATCTTTGCGGTAAGACATATCAGAGCAACTATGAGATGTGTCCGACAGACCGTGAAGACTCAACACTCCCCATGCTGTATGTTAAGCAGGCCGGTAGCGGTGTTGCCAACATCGCAGTCGAGAATAACGGCGAGGCTGTTTACTACAACCTGCAGGGCGTTCGCGTAGAGAACCCCGTAAAGGGCCTGTACATCGTTGTTAAGGGCGGCAAGAGCCAGAAGGTTATGCTCTGATACGCTCCTTCAGGATGAAATATAGAAAGGGTGCCGAAAGGTACCCTTTTTTATTTGGCGACGCGGGAGATTCATATATTTGGCGACGCGGGAGATTCTTATAATTGGCGACGTGGACGTCGCCATCCCACCGCCCCTCCAGTTAGATTTGCATTTGTGGCGGGAATTTATTAGCTTTGCATTTTAAACGGATAATCAACGTCAGGGATATGGAGCGAAGCAGTGATTTGACGGGAACTATTGGTGCTTTGACATGTGTTGAAGGAAACGATGGTGATAAAAAGCCGCGCATCCTCATAATCTACACCGGAGGAACCATCGGCATGACCGAGAACCCCGAGACCGGTCGTCTCGAGCCTTACAATTTCGCGAATCTGATTGAAAACGTTCCCAAACTGCGGCGTCTGGATTTCAATATCGATTATTATCAGTTTGACGTTCCGGTGGATTCTTCGGCCATCAATCCGAACCATTGGGTGACGATGGCGCACATAATCGAGGACACGTACGACCAGTATGACGGCTATGTGGTGCTTCACGGCACCGACACAATGGCCTATACCGCATCGATGATGAGCTTCATGCTGGAAAATCTGCGTAAGCCTGTGGTGATCACAGGCAGCCAGCTCCCCATCGGTGAAGTCCGTACCGATGGGGAGGAAAATCTGATCACCTCGCTGCAGGTAGCCGCCGAGCGCACGCCTGAGGGAGAGCCGATGATACAGGAGGTGTGCATCCTGTTTGAAAACTATCTGTGGCGCGGCAACCGTAGCACCAAATACTCGGCCGACAATTTCAACGCCTTCAAGAGCAACAATTTTCCGCGCCTGGCGAAGATAGGCTTAGGCATCAGTTTCCGCAGGGATGTGCTGTGGCGTCCACGTGAGGACAAACCGCTGACAGTGCATTACGGCATCGATCCGCATGTGATATACCTGAGTCTGTTCCCCGGACTGAACGAGTCGATAATGCGTTATATGCTTGAGGCTCCGGACCTGCGCGGGGTGGTGCTGAAGACTTTCGGCGCCGGCAATGCACCGACCGACGACTGGTTTATCAACACTCTGAAGGAGGCGGTGGACCGTGGCCTTGTGATAGTGAACGTGACGCAATGCCACAACGGCATGGTGGATCCATACCGCTACGAGACCGGAGAGGGACTGCGCCGCGCCGGCGTGATCTCGGGCAAGGACCTTACGAGCGAGGCCGCGATAACCAAGCTGATGTTCCTGTTCGGCCAGGGATATGAGCGTGAGGAAGTGAAGCGGCTGATGGAGATACCGCTTGTGGGCGAGATGCACGCGTGAAGGGTAACGCCACATCTCAAGGTCTGGAAATGACAAACACCGATGCCAAGCGTGAGCCGGGTCTGAACCGTCAGATACTCGCCCTGGCCCTCCCCGCGATAATAAGCAACATCACCGTACCTCTGTTGGGGCTGTGCGACACGGCCGTGGCGGGACATCTGCCCGAAGTGGCGGCAATCGGAGCCATATCCGTCGGCTCCATGATGATCAATGTGTTCTGCTGGCTGTTCGGTTTTCTGCGCATGGGCACTACGGGGCTCGTGGCGCAGGCATACGGCGCACGCAACCGCGGACGCTGTCTCGATATCCTTCGCAAGAGTCTTGTGGCCGCGTGCGTAGTCGGCGTTCTGGTATTGGTGGCGCAGGGGCCGCTATGGGATGCCCTGATGGCGCTGATGAAGCCTGACGGCGACGTGCAGGAACTGACGCGGCAATATTATAGGATATGCGTATGGGGCGTGGCGCCCCAATTGGTGATAATGACCTTGACCGGATGGTTTATCGGACTGCAGAACACCCGCGTGCCGATGTGGATAGCCATTGGCGTGAACGTGGTGAACGTGACGCTGAACGTGCTGTTGGGACTCGTGTTGGGCTACGGCGTACGCGGCGTGGCTATGGGTACGACCATTTCCAACTGGATGGGATGTGCCGTGGCCGTGGGAGTATGTGTCAGCTGGGTGCGTGGAAGAAGCGGGGTTCTCAGGACCATAACGGAACATGCGGAGGGCCGTGTGGCCTGGAAGGAACTGTTCGGGATGAACGGCTATCTGTTCGTACGGTCGGCGTGCATCATGGCCGTGTCGCTGTCCATGACGGCATATAGCGCCAGGATGGGAGCGGTTTCTTTAGCCGCCAATGCCGTGATGATGCAGTTCTTTCTGCTGTTCAGCTATTTCATGGATGGTTTCGCCTTTGCCGGCGAGGGACTGGTGGGGAAATATCATGGCGCGGGAGATACAGGTATGATAGGGCGCAGCGTCCGCGCGTTGCTGAAGTGGGGTGCGTGGATGGCCGTGATTTTCTTCACGGTATATGCGCTGTTCACTCCGCAAATCACGGGATTGCTGACCGATAAGGTGGTGGTGGTGGAGCATGTGGAGCATCTGAAAGTGTTCGTGATGCTGTTGCCGCCGCTGACCGTATTGGCCTTCATATTCGACGGCATATACATAGGGTTGGGACGCACCGGCGCCATGATGTGGTCGGCGCTTGCCGGCATGGCAGTGTTTTATGTCATAACAGGCGTGAACGGACTGAAGCAGGACGGAACGGCCGTGCTTTGGCTGGCTTTTGAGGCCTACCTGGTGCTTCGCGGCGCATGGCTGGCAACCTTTTACGCTGTGGATGGCAAAAAAATGGCGAAAATTTCGTAAATTTGCACAACGGGTGCAAAATGGCCCGGAATGAAATGGAAGAAACGAATAGCGGGTATAGGGCGATACGCATAGGAGACCCGTCGGACTGGCGATTGGTGATGGTGATCGGTGCAGGAGGCATCGAGACATATCTGCGCAATGTGGAAAATCCGATGGACGAGGTCGAGATACTGTTTCGCGAGGAATGGGACGGCGACACGTCGACCTTGCTGGAGCGCGTGGAGAGTGCGGTGTACGACCATCCTCAGCTGCTCGACGACTTTGCCGCCGACATCGCGATAGATACACCCAAGGCGTTATGGATTCCCGAGAAAATAGTGGAAAAGGGGGAGGAATCTGATTCCGACGACGAGACGCCGACCGTGGAGAAGATATATAATGCCGTGTACGAAGCCGCCGAGGAGGACATAATGCAGGATTTCGTGGACGGTAAGGTGTGCGCCTACACCCTTGTGTCCGGCTTGCAGGCATTCCTGCAGCGTACGTTTCCCGGCGCACGGATACGCTGTCACCAGTCGGTATTGGTGAAGCGTCTGTGCGACAGGGTGGTGGATATGCCCCGCGTGTATATAGATATACGCAAGGGCTGGGCCGATTTTGTGGTGTTCGACGGCACGAAGTTGCTGATGGCCGTGAGTCACGAATGGCGCGCGCAGGAAGATATACGTTATCATCTGTTTAATCTGTTGGACGTGTACGACATCGACCCGAAGGGGGTGCATGTCAGTCTGTCCGGAATGCGTGACGAGAAGAACGCGCTGATGCAGGCGTTGCGCGGCGACGTGGCGTATGTGATGAAAACGTTAGTGCCCGGCATAGCCTCCAAGACGGGTATGTCGCTCGTGGCGTCGCTGCTGATGAGAAGCGAGAAAGCGTAAGTCAGAAGTCAGAAGTGATTGGGGACGAGGTAATAAGATAGAATTAGAGAGACGGGATGAGGATAATAAGAGGGAAATATGGCCGCAGGCGTTTTGACGTGCCGAAGAACATCACGGCGCGTCCTACTACGGACTTTGCGCGCGAGAATCTGTTCAATGTGCTTGAGAACCGCGGCGAGATTGAGGATATGGCGGTGCTGGACCTGTTTGCCGGCACGGGAGCGATATCGTGGGAATTCGTGTCGCGCGGCGCTCGTCTGGTTACAGCCGTGGAGGAGGCTCCCGTGCAGGCCCGGTTCATCCTGTCGGTACAGGAGAAATTGGGCGACAAGACATTGCGGCTGTTTCGCGGCGACGTGTTCCGCTATCTGGAAAGGCCTCGCGGTGAATATGACGTGGTGTTCGCCGACCCGCCATACGATCATCCTCGTTTCGGCGAGATTCCCGGACTGATACTCGGGTCGAGCGCCGCAAAACCCGGGGCATTGGTGATAGTGGAGCATTCCTCGAAGTTTGATTTCAGCGAGATGCCCGAATTTACCGAGAAACGGGAATACGGCAGCGTGAACTTCAGCTTCTTCCGGAAGAAAACACAGGAACAGTAAGATAATAGATTAAGGTAAAACCAGACAGAAGACTCAGAATCAACATGGACAATAAGATAAGACTGGACAGGATAGAGGACGCCATTGAGGATTTCCGCAACGGCAAGATGGTGATAGTGGTGGACGACGAGGACCGCGAGAACGAAGGCGACCTGATCATGGCCGCCGAGAAGATCACGCCCGAGGACGTGAACTTCATGCTGAAGAACGCCCGCGGCGTGCTGTGCGCCCCGATCACTCAGGAGCGTTGCCGCGAACTGAAACTGGATAAGCAGGTGGAGGACAATACCTCGATGCTCGGCACGCCGTTTACCGTGACCGTAGACAAACTCGAGGGATGCTCTACCGGCGTGAGTGCCGCCGACCGTAGCGCCACGCTGCGTGCCCTGGCCGACCCCGCATCGGTGCCCGAGACCTTCGGTCGTCCCGGACACATCAATCCCCTGTATGCCCAGGACCGCGGCGTGCTGCAACGTGCCGGACACACCGAGGCCGCAGTGGACCTGTGCCGTCTGGCGGGTCTGGAGCCTGCCGGCGTGCTGATGGAGATAATGAACGAGGACGGCACCATGGCCCGACTTCCCGAACTGCGCAAGCACGCCGACGAGTGGGGACTGAAGTTGGTCAGCATCGCCGATCTGATAGCATACCGTCTGCAGAACGACTCGTTGGTAGAGCGCGGCGAGGAAGTGGACCTTCCCACGGCCTACGGACATTTCCACCTGATACCCTTCCGTCAGAAAGACAACGGGCTGGAGCATGTAGCCCTTATCAAAGGAGACGTGACGGGCGACGAACCCGTATTAGTGCGCGTGCATTCCAGCTGCGCCACGGGCGACATCTTCGGCTCGATGCGCTGCGAATGCGGCGAGCAGCTGCACAAGGCCATGCAGGCCATCGACCGCGAGGGCCGTGGCGCCGTGATATACCTCAACCAGGAGGGACGCGGCATCGGTCTGATGGAGAAGATCCGGGCCTACAAGCTACAGGAAAACGGCATGGACACCGTCGACGCCAACCTGCACTTAGGCCACAAGGCCGACGAGCGCGACTACGGAGTGGGAGCCAACATCCTGCATTCGTTGGGCATACGGAAAATGAAGCTGATGACCAACAACCCGATGAAGCGCATCGGACTGGACGGCTACGGCCTGGAGATAACGGAGATAATTCCGTTAGAGATAGAGCCCAACGAGTACAACCGATTCTACATGAGGACCAAGAAGGAAAGGATGGGACATCGGCTAAACAAAGTGTAAGGACCCTAAGGACCTTAAAGACTCTAAGGACTCTAAGGACCTTAAGGACTTTAAAGACCTTAAGGATCATAAAGAAAATTAAGAAAATCAAGAGAATAGTGTAAATTGGGGAATATATGAGGCGGACAATAACAGCAGGAGTGGTAGCGGCGATGGCGGCAGTGGCAGCTATGGCTTTCGGAGCCGGTGCCGAAAAGAGGGCATTGGGCCACGATGATTTCGACAACTGGAAGGGTGTGACCAACTACGGCGTGAGCCGTGACGGCGCATGGGTGACATACGCAGTCAATCCGCAGGAGGGTGACGGCGAGCTGTTCTTCCGCAACGTGAAGACCGGCAAAAGCGTGATGATACCGCGCGGCTACAAGCCTCAGTTTACCGCCGACGGCAAATATGGCGTGGCGTTGATCAAGCCTCAGTATGCCAAGACCCGCAAAGCCAAGATAGCCAAGAAAAAAGACCATGAGATGCCGACCGACTCCCTTGCAATGGTCGACTTAGAGACGCTGAAGGTCGAGAAGGTTGCCGACGTCAAGAACTATAAGTTAGGACGCGACGGCGGCGACTGGGTGGCCTGGGTATCGACCGATACCGCTTTCATCAAACCCAAGGAATTAAAAGACAAGGATATAAACCGTCCCGTCGTGATGTACGACATGGAGACGGGCCAGAAGCGCGCCATAAAATATGTGAAGGACTATGTGTTCTCGCGCGACGGAGGTAAATTGGCGCTGAGCATAGAGAAACCGGAGAAGGACACTCTGGCCACCAATAGCGTCGGGATGGTTTTCTTTCCGGACACAAGCTATGTGCTGATAGACCGCGACAAGAAGTTTTACGGTACTCCGGTATTGGACTATGCCGGCGAGAAGTTGGCCTATACCTGCAGCGACGATACCGTGAAAAGCGGCACCAAGGACGTGAAGATATTCGTGAGCGACCTTCGCCACGAGATGCGCAGCCCGCGAGAAATCATATTGAATTATAAGGACCGCCGGGGCAATGTGCTTCGGCCTAACGAATACACTGAACCTAAGTTCTCGCACAACGGCAAACGGCTGATAGGTGGCGTCGCCCCTGTCATCGCCCCGGACGACACAACCATCTACGACTTCGAGACCGGCAAACTCGACATCTGGCGCTGGGACGCACCCATGACTCCGCCTCAGGAGAAACATAACCTTGATGATATCAAAAAGGTGTCGTATCCGGTAGTGGTTGACCTCGACAACGGCAAGCAGACTCTGCTGACCGACAACCTGCTGGAAACAGTCGAACCCGGCGACCGCTGGGACAGCGACTGGGTGTTGGTGGTGGACCGCAATGAATCGGTGGTAAGCGAGCAATGGAACTACTTCGCGCCCACGCGGATGTGCGTGATGAACGTGAACACCGGCGAGAAGCGCGAGGTGGGCAAATTTATGTTAGACCAGCAGCCTCAGTTGTCGCCCTGCGGCAATTACGTGGCATGGTTCGACAACCGCACCTGGAACGTGTACGACATAAAGAACAACCGCGCGGTCGACGCCGGGAAGGATGTGCCCGAGCCGCTGTGGGACACGCTGGACGAGCATCCCTCGCCCTCGATGGCCTGGGGCAGTGCCGGCTGGAGCAAGGATGACGACCGATTCTTGGTTTATGGCAAATGCGACATCTGGAGCCTCGACCCGAAAGGGGAGGCCAAGCCCGTGAACCTGACCAAAGGCAAGGGAGAGGCCGACGGAGTGCGGATTCGTTACAAGGAATTGGATCCCGAACACCGCTATCTCAGCGACGGCGACGTTATGACACTGTCGCTGTACGATTACAAGGACCATTACTACGGCCTGGGCTGGATGCGTTACGGCAAGAACGACACGCCGCACTTCGAGGTATTGGACGGTCACGAATATAGCTATGTGCGCAAGGCCAAGGACGCCCCGGTCTATACCTGGACGCGTGGCAATTTCTCCGAGATTCCCGAAGTGTGGCTGAGCAAAGGAACGGCCTTCGAGAAAGCGCAGAAACTGACGCAGGTCAGCGACCAGCTCAAGGACGTAAGATGGGGCACGGCGCAGCTGGTGAAATGGTACGCCTACGACGGCAAACCGACCGAAGGAGTGCTCTATGTTCCCGATGACCTCGACACATCTAAGCAATATCCGATGCTGTGCGTGTTCTATGAAACCGGCACCGAGGATCTGTACAGCCATTACACCATCCAGCCCTCGTGGAGCTGGGTGAACTATGGCTTCTATGTCAGCCGTGGATATGTGGTATTCGTGCCCGACATCCATTACACCTCCGGACGCCCCGGCGAGGACGCCTACAATTACGTGTGCAGCGGTGTGGAGGAGATGTGCCGCCGCTATCCCTGGATCAACAAGGACAAGGTGGGCATCGACGGCCAGAGCTGGGGCGGTTATCAGACAGCGTTCTTAGTTACACGCACCAATATGTTTGCCTGTGCCGGGTCGGGCGCTCCGGTGTCGAACATGACGTCGGCTTACGGAGGCATCCGATGGGAGTCGGGCGACTCACGCCAGGCGCAGTACGAGCAGGGTCAGAGCCGTATCGGCGGCAACCTGTGGGACAAGACCCAGCAGTACATAGCCAACTCGCCGGTGTTCTACGCCAACCGCGTCAACACACCGCTGCTGATAATGCACAACGACAACGACGGTGCAGTGCCATGGTACCAGGGTATAGAGATGTTCATGGCCCTGCGACGCCTGCAGAAACCCGTGTGGATGCTGCAGTATAACGGCGAGAGCCACAACATTAAGGCGCGCAAGAACCGCAAGGACATCACAAAGAGACTGCAGCAATTCTTCGACCACTATCTGAAGGACGACCCGATGCCCAAGTGGATGAAGGAGGGCGTGCCTATGATCAGGAAAGGTCAGGAATTCGGATTCGAATTGATTGAGGACGAGACGAAATGATCTGGTTCGTAAACGCAAAGATCAACATCGGACTCCGTGTGGTCGGCAAGCGCCCGGACGGTTACCACAATCTGGAGACACTGTTCTATCCGGTAGGCGTTTATGCCGGGAGTGCGGAGAATCCCGAATCGTTCGGCGATGTATTGGAGATAACTCCTGTAGACACGCCGGGATTCAGTGTCGAAATGCGGGGCAGAACCATAGACTGTCCGCTTGAAAAGAATCTTGTTTACAATGCTGCCAAGCTATATTTCGACGAGCTGGCCACGCCCGGATTCGGAGCGCGGATAGTGCTGGAGAAGCATCTGCCGGACGGCGCCGGATTAGGCGGAGGCAGTGCTGACGCCGCTTTTACTCTTAAGGGACTGTCGGAACTCGACATCCGTGCCGACGACGAGACGTTGGCACGGTTGGCTCCGCAGTTGGGTGCCGACTGTCCCTTTTTCATTTACAACCGGCCGATGTATGCCGAAGGTATCGGCGAACTCCTGGAGCCGGCGCCGGGCGTTGACCTGAGCGGATGCTGGATTACGATTGTAAAGCCGCATCTGTACATTTCGACTAAGGAGGCGTTTGCAGGAATACATTGCCGGGCTTCGGAAACGGATCTGCGCGCATTGGCCGGAATGCCGTTGGAGGATTATAGAACGGTGGCCGTCAACGACTTCGAGGCGAGTGTGTTTCCAGCGCATCCCGAACTGCCGGCCATCAAGCGCAGACTGTATGATATGGGAGCGAAATATGCGTCGATGAGCGGAAGCGGCTCGTCGATATACGGCATATTCACCGACCGCGAGCTTGCCGCGACGGCAAGACGTGAATTTATGAATGACGGAACTATCGAGGCTTCATACTTGTTAAAAATGTGAGGGACCTGATTGTGAAGCCATTCATATTCCAACCGCAGGGATAGAAATCTCACAGCCGGGTTACAAAAAGCCGATAAATTGTTGCGAAGAGTCCGTGATTAACATTTATTGGCATAAAATTTGTAAGGTATGAGACATGATAAGAAGCGCCGTCATTATGATAACGGCACACAACATCCCGGAACGGGTCAAAGGAATATGGAAGAAAATACTACAAATAAGAATGCACAGGAAGCGCCTGAAAACGACGTGGTTGTAGACGAAGTGAACAGCACACCGGCCGAGGAACAGGAGGCCGGGAATGTCGTGGCCGAAGGCGCCGACGAAGAACTGAGCGAAGAAGCGAAACTGCAGAAGGAAGTGGACGAACTTAAGGGAAAACTGGACAAGGCCAAGAACGACGAGTTGTATCTTCGTGCCGAGTTCGACAATTTCCGCAAGCGCACGCTGAAGGAGAAATCCGAGCTGATCAAGAATGCTGCCGAATCGGCCTTCAAGGGCCTG
>ERZ1026968.836-NODE-836-length-11123-cov-5.560264_pt1 | contig 11123 bp, 8 predicted proteins | sample MGYA00519295_ERZ1026968 | MGnify/ENA primary metagenome ERZ1026968 (study PRJEB26926, sample SAMN06164480) | human gut metagenome | biome: ENVO:00009003; feature: ENVO:2100002; material: ENVO:00002003 | host: Homo sapiens | place: USA | collected 2012 ...
AGTGTACCCTTTCATATGTGGATTGTCAACAAAATCAGAGGGGTATGAAATAAAGAAAAAATAGACATGTTCCTTTCAATAATCCTTTTATTACACAACCGGTTTAGTACAGTTATAGAAGTTAAAGATTAATCCAAGAGTGCTGCTTAAGCGATTCAATGGCAGCGAAGCAAGCTTCTGTCGTATTTATAATACTGTACATTGGGATTAACGGTTCGCCTCCATTTTGCATTCGGTCGTTTAAAAGAGCAAACTGTTTTTTTTGCCCTTTATCCATATTTCCTGCTAGCTTTGAGAATCCTTTTACTCCAAAAGCGGTCAATTTCCGCCAATTGTCTATCACGAATACACGTTCATTACTGTATACCTCTATACGCTCTTTAGCATAGCTTTTAGAACCATTAGAAAAATAGTTAATGACGGCATTCGAACCATTTGCATATCGTAGAATGATGGATGCGTTATCTGTATTTTCCTGTGGGTTTTCTCCTAAAGCATTCATACAGACACTCACAATACTACTATTTGCTAAGTAGGAACACAAATCAATGAAATGGCAAGCCTCTCCGATGATTCTACCACCACCAACTTCCATATCATGCACCCACATCTCTTTGGGTATAGAGCCTGCATTCATCGTGGCAACGATATTTTTAGGGCCTTCTCCTGCTAGAACTCTCAATTTTTCAGCAAAAGGAGAAAAGCGGCGATTGAATCCTACGGTTATCGTTGTGCCATTTGGAGCAGAGTGATATGCAGCAAGTATCTCTTGTAACTCCTCTGGATTCAAGCATAAAGGTTTTTCAACAAAAACACTCTTTCCTGCTTTTAACGACTCGATGAGTATTGGCGCATGTAGATTATGCCTAGTTGAAACAATTACACAGCCTATTTCTTCGTCTTTCAGCATTTCATGATAATCACTTGTTGCTGCTTCAGCTCCGGCTTTCTTGGCTAGTATTTTTGCTGTTAGCCCCTGACTTGAAGCAATATACTTGATAGGAGCTTTTGCTTTTATAAGACAAGGGACAATCATACCTGAAGCATAATTACCAGCTCCTATTATTCCAAATTTTCGGTTTGAAGTATTTTTAAATTGTCTGTTTTCTACTTTAATTATACGTTCTATATTAGATTCGATAGGATATTCTAAGATTGATGCGATACTGCCTTGTCTTCGCATATCTCCGTAAATGGTATCGTATTGTTCAAGTGGAACACGTTCGGTTATCAATGTAGAGACGTTCAACCGTCCTGTTGCAATACAGTTCAGGATGGTTTCAAAATTTCTTTTTTCAGTCCACCTAACGTATGGCAAAGGATAATCATGACCTTTATTTTCATACTCCTCATCATAACGCCCTGGACCATAGCTACAAGAAACCTGAAAGGACAGTTCTTTTTTATAGAAGTCATCACGGCGCATATCCAATCCTACCACTCCGACCAATACAATCCGTCCTCTTTTACGACTCATTATACAAGCCTCATGAATAATATCGTTACTTTTCGATGATGCCGTTATTAAAACTGCATCAGCACCTATTCCAGCCGTTACCTCTTCTACATATTTGATAGGGTCAATGCCTTTTGCCGGATTAATGGCATCAATACCAAATGATTTAGCAAGCTGTACTTTTTGCTCATCAAAATCAACTCCAATAACATGACAACCATTCGAGTGTAAAAGTTGACTGGCAACTAAACCTATCAGTCCTAACCCTATCACTACAACAGTTTCCCCTATTTGGGGGTTGAGCAATCGAATACCTTGTAAGCCAATAGATCCAATAACAGTAAATGCAGCTTCTTCATCACTTACAGTATCAGGAATCAAGGCTACAAGATTTTTAGGCACACTAACATATTCTGCATGGTTTCCGTTTGATGCTACTCTATCCCCTACATTAAATTCTGTAACACCCCGCCCCAGTGCAATAACAGTTCCTACATTGCAATAGCCGAGCGGAAGAGGCTGTCCAAGTTTGTTGAATACAGCTTCGAGAGTGGGTTGTATTCCGTCTGTCTTTATTTTATCCAATACCTGTTTTACCTTGTCAGGTTGTTGGCGTGCCTTATCTATAAGATTTGCTTTGCCAAATTCTACAAGCATACGTTCCGTTCCTAATGATACCAAAGAGCGAGATGTCTTGATTAAGACATATCCGGCTTTAACCTGTGGTACAGGTACTTCCTCTAAAATAGTTTCACCGTTTTTTAAATCTTGAATTATTTGCTTCATATTTCGTTATTAATTATTTGTATGTATTTATTTGCACGATTTTCCGTTGTATCGAATTTTTTTAGCTGTTGATGACCTGCTTCTATAAGTTCGTCTTTTCTTTTTTTATACTGCAGTTTTATGATTCCGTCAAGTATTGACTTTATCGATAAAGAGTCGCAATATTCAGCGGCTTTTCCGCACAAACCTCTTGCAAAAGTCAAGTCGCTTGTAAGAATAGGTATCCCCATACGCATAGCCTCTGCATATGAAGCTGAGAAACATTCCAATAGGGTTGGCAAGAATACGATATCCGCCTGTTCATACAAATGCGGACATTGCGCAATGTTTAACTTTCCCGTCAGAATGATATATTTTTGGTATTTCTCTGACATAGGGAATTGCTCTTTACTTAATGTTATCACAAATCTCAGTTTTAAATCCAGTTTATTTTCTTGTAAAAAATCTATAATTTTGAAGATGATGTCAAGGTTTTTGTGTGGATAGTTGGCTGAGACAGTCAAAAGCGTTATACCATCAAATGGTGGCAATTGTATATCATTAATCCACCTCTCTTTGTTATCAAATATTTGGTTATAGTAGTTTGTTACCGTATAGACAGTTTTATGTGGCAATTTCAAAGAAAGCCTCTTGCTTACATCTTTGTTTTCGGTTATCAGTACATCTGACGTTTTGTCAAAATTATACAGTTTAAACTGTTCACTTATTTTGTAAGCAAACTTTTGTTTAAGTGATATTTTTTTGAAAAATGGTGATTTTGTGTAAATGATTTGTGGGCGCGCAAAACCACAGACATGCCGCACTTTTGGTCTCCACAATGTTGGCCCAAATATAGAAAAGACAACATCAATTCGGTATTTTTCTACGATGGAGTCCATATGAGCATTCTTTCCCCAAATAAGTCCGCCTATACTCTTAGGCATATCATACTTTAAGATGGTGCAGTTGGCATACTTTTCCATTGGCCTCTCTAAATAAAACAGAGCTTCCGACAAGACAACAAAAAACGAATGTTCTGTATATAAATATAAGAGAGAAAGAAACGAATCTGCAACTTGCAATCCTCCTCCAGCCTTCAAGTTCGATGTATTGACAAGAATATTCATTGTTAATCTTTCCTTATGTAGTCCAAAGAAAGTTTCTCCCACTTTTCTGCAAGCTTGAATACATCTCCGACGATTTGAGCTGGGTTGCCAATAACTACAGAGCCATCGGGTATCTTTCCTCGTACAACTGCTCCTGCGCCAATGATACAGTTGTTCCCGATTTCACAGTTAGGCATAATGATTGATTTTTTCCCTATAAATACATTATTACCTATCCTTATACCACGGACTAAAGCTATGTCCTTGCTTAATATCTTGCCCGTTGCACGAAAAGCATTGGTGATACTATAATCGTGAGTAAGCAGATGGCACTCGTCACTGATTGTGGTATTATTTCCTATTTCTATTTTACTGAAGTCGTCAAAAGAAACATGAATACCGATATACCGTGGTGTGCCATTTATCTTTACTCCATTTTTTTTTAATAGAGGTATATACATACGCATATAAAAACGATGATTTATGTGGAATGCTATTTTACAGTTCCACTTCTGTAAAAGAAAAACGAGTTTTGAAAGTTTTTTTTTCATATTCTCAATCGCATTAATCCTTTATATAAAAGCATGGGTATGACTATGATAAGAAAAAATATGGTAACTTGCTGGGCAAAGTATCCGCGTGTTAACACTACGTACATAAACCCATTATACGTTGACAGAAATAACAAGGCAGAAACAGACTTGTCATTAGTATGATATAAAGAATACACATAACGTGAAAATATGCCCAACAATAATCCACATAGAATTATGCCTGCCCAACCGAAGGCGTAGAAAGCTTCACCGTAGCACATGAAAGCTATTCCATATTTGGCTGTTCCCCAAATTCTTACATTCATATCTACGAGATATGTTGCATCAGGCTTGTCCCTAAATATGCTTCTTGGAATAGGCATACAGACTGCTGTGTATATTGGAGTGAAATAGACAAAATTTGAATTGGAAGACACATCATTCATTAAGGCTCCCGTTGCATAGAATATGCGAGTGTCATTCATCCCTTTTTGCATTAGTTCGCTAATTGTCTGATTTTGTAATTGTGAAGAATCAAGTCCTTTATGATAGTTTCTCGTGGCTCCGATAACTCCCATAAAAAGCACAAGAATGACAAATAGCAATCCCCACAGTGCCAAATTAGGTTTTTTCTGTTTTTGGATGTAATATATTGTAAAGAATGCCATCAACAAATATATGATACGGTATCTGAAGCCGGCAATCATAAAACTGCTCAAAGACAGTGTTACAGCAGCAACAAGCAATACTCTATTATATATGGAATGTTTCTCTTGTAAATACGCTATCAGCATTAGGCAGCATCCGGGAATGCAGAAATTTATCATTTGTTTTCCATAGCCAGATAAAAAGCTACTGGTCAGCTCAACAGATTCGCTTACTCCGCCAATGAAAAGTTGCTTTAAACTGTAACCACCATTAATCATGTAGAGGAAAAGACCTAACAAGACAAGAATGGCTCCAATGTTAAATACATTTTTGAGATTGACCTTATCCTGTGTATCTTTAGCGAAAGCCACTGAAAAATATGGAAATAGAGCAACCTTGTAACCTAACATAAGTGACACATAAAAAACGAAACATCCGCACCATGACAGTGAGATGTAGGGACTCATATCTTTGTAGCCATAGTATGTGTCGCTATTACTAATAAGAATTAATGGCGATATTACCGTATAATAAAGTAATACCAACTCTATAAACACTATAGGTGACAAAAACTCGTCTGTTGATGCACGGATGTACTTATATGCAAAATCAAGGATAATGGCAACGCCGGTTGCACAACAGCATAAGAAGCCTATAGAACTTATTGTTTCCACATCACTCATGAATTAACTTGTCAAACAATGTTTCATAGCGCTGTCCATATGCAGTCCATGTCAGTTTTTCCAGCTTTTGGGGCACGGTGTAGTTTCGTGGAACACCATCAGGCTGATTCTGATATGCCATCAACGCTTTCTCTATGCACGCTTTCAAAGATTCTTCTGAGAAAGACTCCATTTCAAACATAAAATCTCCTTTCGGCTCAATCAGTTTTTTTATATCGTGTCCTCCCGTATCTTTGCTATAAACCACGGGTAATCCGGATACAACAGCTTGCGCCAAAACAAGTGCCAATCCCTCAGCTCGAGAGGGAAGCACAAATACTTTTGCCTTCGCATAATAGTTTGTTAATTCCTTCTCATCAACAGGTGGAACGTGAGTAAACAAAGGTGTATTAGGAAATGGGCAATTAGCGAACTGACCACCAACATGCAATAAATTTAATCCCATATCGGTACAGACTTTTGACAGTAAATCCACACCTTTTATGTATCGCCAAGTACCAATAATTATTACATCATAAGATTGGTCTGGTGCAGGTTTCATTGTTGGTCCAAAGAGAGAGATGTCCACACCATATGGATTGCGGAACAATTTGCTTTGAGGTATCCCATGTTTTAAAAATGTTTCCATCGAATGGAATGAAGGCACTGTGATATAATCAGCAAATTTGTAATTTTTTAATTCCCGCTTTATAACACTATGTGCAATTCTTCTTGCACTTGGAATTTGACTTAGTATCTTGTTTTGCTCAAGTACATGCTTCGTGCCACAGTCGCAGATAACAGTTGCATTATATTTATTCTTGGCCACTACAGATGATTTTACAACCACAGTACTTGCGCCAATAAACACATCGCATGGTCTAAGAATCCATGCCACACAACTATCAACCAAGTAATCTAACCACGAGAGAATCATCTCACGCAGCCACATCGTTTTAATTTTACGATATATAAATAACCAACCAAGAAGAGGAAACAGAGACACTACATTTTCTGCTGGTAGACCGAATCTTTTGCACCGAGATTTGGGAATACACGTATAAAACGTCACTTCATGCCCTATTTCAATAAGTGACCTTGAGACGTTCAGCAGATGCGAACGTCCGGTTAAAGCTATTGCTATTTTCATTTCTTTATTTTAAAAATTTAAGTAGATGAGCTTCCTCAGAATTGATTTTATGTGTATGGGAACAACCTATTCCTGTCATTATTGTAAATAGTCCAAAATAGCAAAAATTGAAATAATATACCTATAAACTGTGTTCCAAAAAATGCGTGTAGAGGCATTGCTTTATATTCTAATGCAACAAAGAAAAGTATTAACCATATGATGTTCCAGCCAATAGAAATGTAAAGCAATTGCTTTTGATGTTCTTGTATTATCAGATCTATTTTTATTAGCCCAATAAGAACAAGTAGAGGAATACTTATGTTAGACAAGATGAGTCCCGTATTGTCGGAAACATATGATTTACCATACAGAGACAATATCAAGTTGCCCATCATTGAAATGATAATTGCCACTGACACACCGTAGATAGCGAATAGGCGAATCAATCTGCTGAATTTATTAAAATATGAGGGATACTCCTTTTTCACACTCATTTTTCCAGCAAACGCCATGAATGTACTGAAAAAATAAGAAGGAATCAAGATGGTGAAATTTTTTATCTGCAAAATGATGGTCATACTGCTGACTGCTTCTGTTGAACTATAATGCGCAAGCATTAATTGTGAAATCCAAAGAACAGGAGCTTCAATAAAGGACATTACAAAAACAGGTATTATCATTGATGACAAGACTGGTAGATTCTCCTTGAACTTTGATTTTTCAAAATGCAATTGGATATCAGGTTTAGTCTTCCATATTGTATATAAAGAAATCAGTGTATAGAATGAATAGTACAGCAACATGCTGACAATAGCTCCATTGAGGCCGTTGAGATGAATCCCGACAATCGTGGAAACAAGAAAAAACAAAGAGGATATTATTTGCAACACACCTACTGTCTTGAACTCCATTAATCCCTTGAGAATACCCTCTATAAGAGGTTGAAACATAAGTGCAGGTAGCAACAGTCCAATGATTTTAACATAGGAGTTAAGATTAGAAGTCCCGATTACTGATTCTAAAAAGTTTGAAGGTAGTAGTATTAAAAAAAAACCAAGCAATGTACAAACTGACAAGGAAAATGCAGTCAATATAAGCAAGCGATAATAAGAATCAAGAGAGGTCTTTATTTCGACTGTAAATTTTGTACAAAGCGATGAGAAATTCAGTGCGCAAACGCACAGCACCATATTTAATGTATTCCGGAGCAAAGAATACTCACCGAACTCCGACTTTGTTAATCTGTTTGTACAGTAAAATGTAAGTATAATGATAATCAGTTTAGATAATCCACTCCCTAATATAGTAAGGGTAAAACCGCGTGCTATAGGTGAATTTTGTAATTTATTCAGCATTTTTCTTTTCTTATTCTTTTCAAGCAAACTAGTTTAAGTTCTTTGCTTTCACATAATAAAACAAATCTCCTCCCATCAAGCTGGATACCACTAAGTCCTCAAAATTTGTGTTATGCAACCTTTTGAGAATTGCGGGATTACCAGCATATACTCCATCGGTATCGTGCTCTTTGTAAGTACTGAATATGCCCCTACTACAGAACCTTCTGCAATAGTATTGACACTCGGTAATATTATACACCCAGTACATAACCAACAATACATTTCAATTTTCAGGTCGGGATAGAAACGTGTGGTAAAGCTCTTGTCATTATCGATATAATGACTTACTCTAATAATAACTACATCTCTGTTTATGATAACATTGTCACATATTTCTACTTTACTCCTCAAATCAATGTTCCACGATTCTACGATGCAATCATTACCTATGACGAGATTCTTGTTAGCACGACATGCGAGTTTCCATGTTATAATACTATTTCGCCCAATATAAGCCCCTCGTATTCGCGCATACATACGTATTAAGCCGTATTTCAAATACAGTCTTATGCGAGACAGCAATCCTAAGAAATATTTAAATATAGAGCGCTCGTTTATTTTTTTATTGTAAAGTTCTTTCATTTAATTATATTCGTTAATTATTCAATTCTGACTTCGCAAAGGATGCCTAAATTCAAGGAACTCATGCTCAGAAAAACGACCACTTGAAGGTTTCGTATAAATAGAAAAAGACTTTATCTCCTCTCTCTCCACCAGACCACATAAGTTGACGGTCTTTTCTTTCACTTTCTATACTGATCGCCCAGCTGACACAGTATCAGATTTTTCCCGGATACAATACTGTAAAATATATTAATCAGTATCTTCAGGTCAAAAAGCTAGGAACGGTACCCTAAATAATAGAGGTCATACTCCTGCCATTTGAGATTTTTTCCATAGTATCTATATAACCGTTATATAACGTGACATATGATGTTATGCCCAAGCGGATCTGATAGAAATAAGAATACTGTAATCATGTTCCATAATTTGGTCAATGTAGAATTTCCGTTCGGGATGCGGCTCAATTAACGCCATATAACCACGCAAGGCATTGTATAATTGCGGCAACTTAACCAAATGATATGCACGGATGAAATGCCCGACTTTTGTCAGGCGAGAGTCATTGTTGCTGTTGCTATGGCTCAGTTGCGGATCGGATATTTCCGCATCAAGACACATGGAACGAAACTTGTATAGAACCTGCCGATACGTTCCTGCTTGAAGATGGCGATATTGCAGATAAAAAACGGTGGTGAAAAGAGAATCTGTACTACTAGTGACCACTGGAAATCGTATATACGCTTGATATTGCAGGAAAAGACCGGCATGTTGTTGGATATGAAGCAATCCTTGGGAACGTATTGATTCACAGAAGTGGTTATTATGATTTTACTTTCATTTACCTATACCACCTTTCAATTTGTTTACCTTTCTCTGATACGCGCTTATGCCTATTACATCAAGCTTTTGCAAACCTATATAGAATTCTGTCTGGGCAATGATTTCTGCGGCATTCTGTAGCAATGGTACAATAGATTTATGTTCAGTGACGGTACACGGTGTCTGAGCACTTCTGGCATATTCACGAAGACAGCCCTAAGTCTTGCCGAATAACCGTATGCATACCACATTCCTGTTATGCTTTTATAATGTAAATGGATCTGGTATCCATCGTTATTATGCTCATTACGGATAATACTGTCAAGTTCTATACTTCTTATATGTTTGGCAGATTTACCATATAGAGTTCTTTTATTCCCTGAAAATTCCGCAAAAATCCAGTATTACCTTGTCATCTCTCCACGTCAGTTCCTTGAATGGTGTGTGTGCCGTAAGGAATACCACAATATCCGCTTTGTCGTAGGCTTCTTTGTAATCTGTCAACTTGAACACATTGTGCTCCCTCACATTGGGTTCCACAACCAGGATATTGGCATTATTGCAACTTTGCATCACTTTCGTGGTTATATATTTCGCGGGGCTCTCACGCAAATCGTCGATATTCGGTTTAAAAGCCAAGCCCATCATAGCGACACAGGGTTTGCGGTGATGCTTCAACTCAAACTTCAACATAACGTTCTTCACTTTTTCCGCACACCAGAAAGACTTATAGTTGTTGATATCTCTTGCATCCGCAATCAGTTTACTCTCTGCCGGAAAATCAGCAGTGATAAAATAAGGGTCAACAGCGATGCAATGACCACCCACACCGCAACCTGGTTGCAGAATGTTCACTCGCGGATGCTTGTTGGCAAGATTGATAAGCTCCCACACATTAATACCTGCCTTGTCGCAAATCAAAGAAAGTTCATTCGCAAAGGCAATCTGTACATCACGACAGGAATTTTCTGTCAATTTGCACATTTCAGCGGTACGACAATTAGTCTTGTGGAGCGTGCCCTGCACAAATTGAGAATAGAACTCAATAGCCTTATCAGTAGATTCGGGATTCAAACCACCGATGACACGGTCGTTGTGTACTAACTCGTAAATCACATTACCCGGTAATACACGTTCGGGGCAATAAGCCACAAAAATATTTCCTTCCAATTCAGGACGTTCACTGAAAATGAGGCGGGACATCGCTTCGGTAGTGCCTACGGGTGAAGTGGACTCAATGACATAAAGATCGCCTTTCTTAAGCAACGGTAATACGGCACGCGTAGCGGCTTCCACATAGCTGGTGTCCGGTTCATGATTTCCTTTGAATGGAGTGGGAACTACCATGAAATAAGCATCGCTCACCTCCGGCTTTATGGATGCTTTCAACGAGCCGGCATTTACCACTTCCTGTAACATCTCTTCCATGCCCGGCTCAATGATATGCAGATGTCCTGCATTTGTCATTTCCACTACTTGAGGGTTAATATCAACTCCCATAATCTGAATGCCGTGCTTGGCGGCAATGATGGCTGTGGGCAGTCCGATATACCCCAAGCCCATAAAACAAGCTTTCATTATCAATCTATTATATAAGTGTTATTATTTTGTACAATCATTCAAAATTTCTTTCCAAATACAATTGCACAGAATGTGTTCAGCAGAATTTTGAAGTCGAACCACCATGAACGATGCCCTAAATAATAAAGGTCATATTCCAAGCGTCGGAGCATCTTCTCCATTGTATCCGTATAGCCGTTATATAGCGTGGCATACGATGTTACACCCGGACGGATTTGGTAAAGATAGGTGTATCGTTGGTCGTGTTCAAGTATCTGGTCTATATAAAACTTGCGTTCGGGACGCGGACCTATGAATGCCATATCGCCACGCAAGACGTTGTAGAGTTGAGGCAATTCATCCAAATGGTGCGCTCGGATGAAACGACCGATTTTTGTCAACCGAGGATCATTGTCACCTCCGCTGTGACTGAGTTGTGGCCCGAACTTCTCGGCATCCAGACGCATGGAACGAAACTTGT
>ERZ1026968.867-NODE-867-length-10850-cov-3.500509_pt1 | contig 10850 bp, 4 predicted proteins | sample MGYA00519295_ERZ1026968 | MGnify/ENA primary metagenome ERZ1026968 (study PRJEB26926, sample SAMN06164480) | human gut metagenome | biome: ENVO:00009003; feature: ENVO:2100002; material: ENVO:00002003 | host: Homo sapiens | place: USA | collected 2012 ...
TTGTTGCTGTTTGCTTCTTTTCCGATTTTCTCATGGGCTGATGAAACTCTTGATTCACTATTGCATGTCCTTGATCAGGCAATCTTGGCACATGACACTTATGTGGTACAGCGCGAATCGCGGATACGGCATCTGAAAGAGCTTGCCGGAGACGTGGCTCCTAATTCCATAGAACGCTATAATCTGAATAATCAGATCTATAAGGAATATAAAGCCTTTATTTGCGATTCCGCTATTTACTATTTAAATGAGAATGTTCGTATCGCGGGTAATCTGGGAGATACTGACCGGGAAATAGAAAGTAAGCTGCAACTTTCTCTTTTGCTTTCTTCTACGGGTATGTATACCGAATCAATTGATGTCCTGAAGTCAGTAGACCGACAGAAGGTAACTTCACATCTGATACTTGATTATTATACATGTTTCGATCATGTGTATGGTGAGATGGGATTTTATACACAAGATCAGACGTTATCTGCTTATTATCGGGAAATATCGTCAGCATATAAAGATTCATTATATGCGATATTATCTCCTCAATCGGAAGAATTTATGGTCATGCGCGAAACGTTGTTTCGTGACCGGCACAAGTATGATGAGGCCTTGGAGATAAACGACCGTCGTCTGATGGCAGCAGAGCCCGATACGCCTCAATATGCACTTGTAACTTACCATCGCTCACTTATTTATAAATATCTTGGAGATAAAATAAGAGAGAAACAGAATCTTTGCCTTTCTGCTATCTCTGATATTCGTTCTGCTATTAAAGATCATGCTTCTTTGTGGATGTTGGCTCAGTTGCTCTATGAGAATGGCGATATGGAGAGAGCTTACCAATATATGCGTTTCTCGTGGAATGCTACCAAATTCTATAATGCTCGTCTTCGAAGTTGGCAGAGTGCCGATGTGCTTTCTTTGATTGATAAAACTTATCAGGCGATGATTGAGAAACAGAACGACCGCCTTCAGCAGTATTTAGTGCTGATTACGGCATTGCTGGTGCTGCTGATTGGTGCGTTGGGCTATATATACCGGCAGATGAAGAAATTGGCTGTTGCAAGGAATCATCTGCAGACAGCCAATCATCAATTGAATCAATTGAATGAAGAATTACAGCAAATGAATGCCTGTTTGACATCTACCAATGCAGAACTGTCTGAATCTAACCAGATTAAGGAAGAATATATTGCCCGTTTTATTAAACTCTGCTCTACTTATATCAATCGGCTCGATGCATATCGTCGTATGGTAAATAAGAAAGTATCTGCTGGTCAGATAGCAGAATTACTTAAAATCACCCGCTCACAGGATGCCCTTGATGAGGAATTGGAAGAACTATATGCCAACTTTGATACTGCTTTCCTGCATTTATTTCCCGATTTTGTGAAGAAGTTCAATGCATTGTTGCAAGACAATGAACAAATCATTCTGAAGAAAGATGAATTATTGAATACCGAACTGAGAATTTTTGCATTAATACGTCTTGGTATTGAAGATAGTTCACAAATAGCAGAGTTTCTCCGTTATTCGGTGAATACAATTTATAATTATCGGGCGAAAGTAAAAAACAAAGCTCGTGGTTCCAGAGAAGATTTCGAAGATTTAGTTCGGAAAATACGTTGATCGATGTTGTAACCTATCCACTTTTTAGGCCTCTTTGGTTGATATTAACTTGCTGTTTATTAGTGGTTTGTATGTTTGTATAATCCACTTATTATACCCTCATTGTCAAATCACTTCAGTTTCTTTATACTTTTGACCTGTGCTTCTGAAATAGTGGCGAAAGTCCTGTCAAGCACATACCTTAATTATAAACTTTAAAATTAATACGCATGAAAAAGAACAGGCGAAAAATCCTTTCGGGGAGTCGCAAGATTCTCTTTGCTATCTTAGCAGTATTTTTTTCTCTGAGTGCATCCGCACAACAATTTACTGCATCCGGTCAGGTGCTGGATGCACAGAAAGAACCGCTTATCGGTGTAAGTGTACAGGAAAAGGGGACAACTAACGGAGCGATAACTGATTTAGACGGTAACTTTACATTGACGGTCCAGTCCAATGCTACTTTAATATTCTCTTATGTAGGATATAAATCGCAGGAACAGAAAGCATCCCGACAGATGAAAGTTACACTTCAGGAAGACAATGAAGTACTTGAAGAAGTAGTTGTGATCGGCTATGGTTCGGTAAAACGTAAAGATGTTACGACAGCCATTTCCACTGTGTCTACTAAAGATCTTGATGTACGTCCCATCGTTTCTGCCGGACAGGCTATTCAGGGTAAGGCAGCCGGTATCTCCGTAATTCAGCCTAGCGGTACGCCGGGAGGAGAGATGTCTATCCGTGTGCGTGGTACTACTTCTATGAACGGAAGTAACGATCCGCTATATGTAGTGGATGGTGTTCCTGTGGATAACATTAAGTTTTTATCTCCGAATGATATTGAAAGCATGCAGATTCTGAAAGATGCCTCTTCGGCTTCTATTTATGGTTCGCGTGCTGCCAATGGTGTAATTCTGATTACAACAAAGGCCGGAGCGACCGGAAAGGCAAAAGTATCTCTGACAGCACAGTTTGGCTTGAACAAGGTGGCGGATAAGGTAGAATCTCTGAATGCTGCGCAGTATAAAGAGTTACAGGATGAAATCGGACTGGTATCCTTGCCTGATGGACTGCCCGACCGTACTGATTGGTTTGACGAAACATATAAGACCGGAAAGATGCAAAACTATCAGGTAGCAGTATCTAACGGTAATGAAAAGATGAAATACTATCTTTCTGCCGGATATCTCGATGAAAAGGGAATACTGGATATCTCTTATTACAAGCGTTATAATTTCCGGGTGAATCTTGAAAATCAGATTCGTAGCTGGTTGACAGTAAGTGCTAATATCTCCTACTCGGACTATACCAGTAACGGAGGGGGAGCGATGGGAACAGGAGCGAATCGCGGTGGCGTTGTATTGGCTGTTATCAATACGCCGACATATGCTCCGATCTGGGATGCTTTAAATCCGAACCAGTATTACAATAACTTCTATGGAGTTGGAAATATCACCAACCCGTTGGAGAACATGGCACGTGCGAAGAATAATAAAGATAAGGAAAACCGTTTGCTGGCATCGGGCAACGTGTTGCTTACCTTGCTGCCGGAGTTGAAGTTTAAATCAACTCTAACACTTGACCGTCGCAATGCTGTAAATACTACTTTTCTTGATCCGATTTCTACTGCTTGGGGACGTAACCAGTATGGTGAAGCCTCCGACAACCGGAATATGAATACGGTATTGACATTCGACAATGTATTTACTTACAATAAGAACTTCAAGAGACATGGTCTGGAGGTAATGGCAGGGTCATCGTGGACGGATTCAGACTACTCTAACAGTTGGATAAACGGTTCACACTACCGCAATGATCTGATACAGACCTTGAATGCCGCGAACAAAATTGCCTGGGATAATACCGGTACAGGTGCTTCTCAATGGGGAATTATGTCATTTTTCGGACGTGTAGCTTACAATTTTGATAGTAAGTACCTGTTGACGGCTAACCTGCGTGCCGACGGTTCTTCTAAGTTGCATCCTGATCATCGTTGGGGGGTATTCCCATCGTTCTCAGCTGCCTGGCGTGTATCTTCCGAGAAGTTTATGGCTGATCTGACGTGGATTGATGACTTTAAAATACGTGGAGGCTGGGGACAGACAGGTAATCAGTCTGGTATTGGTGACTATGCTTATTTGCAACGTTATAATATCGGTCGTATTGAATGGTTTAAGGTAGCGGCTGAAGGTGATACAACAGATTATGCGAATGCGGTACCGACTATCAGCCAGGCCAATTTACGTACGTCTGACCTTACTTGGGAAACGACTACTCAGACCAATATTGGTCTGGACCTGACAGTATTGAATGGACGTTTGACTTTTAACATGGACTACTATTACAAGAAGACCAAGAACATGCTGATGAACGTATCACTGCCTGCCGGTGCTGCTGCAGCTACTTCTATCGCCCGTAATGAAGGTGAAATGACTAATAAAGGTTTTGAGCTTACCATTAGTTCGAAGAACTTCCGGGGGGGAGCATTTACCTGGGATACGGACTTCAATATTTCCTTCAACCGGAACAAATTGACGAAACTTGAATTGCAGAAAGTGTACTATGATGCCAAAACTGCGGATGTAGTCAACGATTATGTAGTGCGTAATGAGCCGGGACGTGCTTTAGGAGGCTTTTACGGATATATCAGTGACGGTGTAGATCCTGAGACAGGTGAATTAATGTATCGTGACCTGAGTGGTGATGGTAAAATCTCGACTTCCGACCGTACTTATATCGGCGACCCGAATCCGGACTTTACTTATGGTCTGACCAACACTTTCTCATGGAAAGGATTTAATTTGAGTGTGTTTATCCAAGGCTCTTACGGAAATGATATCTTCAATGCTTCCCGTATAGAAACAGAAGGGATGTACGATGGAAAGAATCAGTCTACCAAAGTACTGAACCGCTGGAAGATACCCGGACAGATAACCAATGTGCCGAAAGCTAATTTCAAGTTGCTGAACTCTACTTACTTTATTGAAGATGGCAGTTACCTGAGATTGAAAGACGTTTCCTTGTCGTACAACTTTAAGGGCAAATTACTGCAGAAATGGGGAATCACCCGTCTGCAACCTTACTTTACCGCTACCAATCTGCTGACATGGACAAGCTACTCCGGCATGGACCCGGAAGTAAACCAATGGGGCAACAGCGGTACGGTGCAAGGCATCGACTGGGGTACATACCCGCATTCTAGATCATACGTGTTTGGTATTAATGTTGAATTCTAATGAAAGGAAAGACTATGAAACTAAGATATATATTTTATGGACTCACTTCCGGTTTGCTGTTCGGACTTTCTTCCTGCTCACTGAATTACGATCCGATCGATACTTATTCGGATGTGACCGAAGGTGTGACGGATACCGGTACAAAGGTGGTATTTAAAGATAAAGCGGCTGTAGAAAGTCACCTGACGACTATCTATAATCAGATGCGCGATCGTCAGGAACACTGGTATGTGGACTTGCTTTTGATTTCAGATTCCCATTCGGATAATGCTTATGCCGGTACTACCGGAGCGGAAGTTGTCCCGTTTGAGAATAACTCGATTGAAGGTTCCAATTCTGTGTTGGAACGTGACTGGAACCGTTATCTGGAAGACGTTGCCCGTGCCAATAAATTGATATGTAATATTGACTTGGTGACCGATAACTCTTTGACTACTGCCGAACGTGCGCAGTATAAGGCGGAAGCAATGATATTCCGTGCCATGGTCATGTTCGATATGGTACGTCTGTGGGGGGATTTCCCGGTTATTACAACAGTAGCTGATGATATTACTTCAGAAAATATCGAAGATGTGTATGAACAATATTTCCCGGCACAAAACACAGAACTGGAAGCTTATCAGCAGATAGAGAAAGATTTGCTGGCTGCCATCCAGCATGCGCCGGATAATACGGCAGGCAACAAAACTCTGTTTACAAAATCCGTAGCCCGTACTCTTCTTGCAAAGATCTATGCAGAGAAACCGTTGCGTGACTATTCAAAAGTAATCCGTTACTGTGACGAGGTGAAGGCTGATGGTTTTGAGCTTGTGAAGGACTTTAGCGATTTGTTCGGCATGAATGCTGCCGGAACGGATGCAAAAGCCCGTAATACTAAAGAATCTATACTGGAAGCTCAGTTTACTCCCGGTTCGGGTAACTGGTGTACATGGATGTTCGGACGTGACCTTGTAAACTGGAATAATAACTTCACTTGGGCAAAATGGGTAACTCCGTCACGTGATTTGATCAATGCTTTCAAGAAAGAAGGAGATCAGATTCGCTTTCAGGAATCCGTAGTTTACTATGATTGTAATTGGAGCAACTATTATCCGTCGGACAATTATCCTTTCATGTACAAATGCCGTTCGGCTAATAGCAGCATTATTAAATACCGCTATGCTGATGTGCTGTTATTGAAGGCAGAAGCATTGATCATGCAGGATACGCCGGATCTGGAAGCGGCAGCTAAGATCATCGACGAAGTGCGTGAACGTGCCGGATTGGGCGAATTGTCTTCATCCGTACGTAAAGACCGGGATGCGATGATTACCGCATTGCTCAACGAACGTCGGCTGGAACTGGCATTCGAAGGACAACGCTGGTTTGATCTGGTTCGTCTGGATAAGGTAGAAGAGGTGATGAACGCCGTATATGCGAAAGATTCAGGTCGCAAGTCACAGGTTTACGCCTTTGATAAGAACTCTTATCGCCTGCCTATCCCACAATCGGTAATCGATGCCAATGACAAGATTGAACAGAACCCCGGATATTGATAGAGCCGGAGATAACATCACTTATAATGTATTTAAATAGAAAAAGAAACTAACGATTATGATAAACATGAGAAATATAGCACTGACCTTTTTAGGATGCTTCACCATATTAGCGGCTTGTAGCAATAGTGATGATGCGGAAAAACCGGTAGTACCTGTCCCCACCGGAGATGTAGCCATTTATACGACAACCAGCAGTCTGACCCGTGATTTGACCCGTGATGCGGTTAACTTCAGCCCGAAAGACAATTTGGCTCCAACCACAATAACTTTGAATCCTGCGGAACAGTACCAGACGATGGATGGTTTCGGAGCAGCTATCACAGGTTCTACCTGTTACAACCTGTTACTGATGAAACCGGCTGACCGTCATGCTTTCCTGACGGAAACATTCTCCGATAAAGATGGTTTCGGATTCAGTTACATCCGTATTTCCATCGGTTGTTCGGACTTCTCGTTAAGCGAATATACCTGCTGTGATACGAAAGGGATCGAAAACTTTGCTTTGCAGAGCGAAGAAAAGGACTATATCCTTCCGATCCTGAAAGAGATTCTGGCCATTAACCCTTCTATCAAGGTAATTGCCGCTCCTTGGACCTGTCCGAAATGGATGAAAGTGAAAAGCCTGACAGACCGTACACCATTGGATTCGTGGACGAACGGACAATTGAACCCGGATTATTATCAGGATTATGCTACTTATTTTGTGAAATGGATACAGGCATTTAAAGCCGAAGGCATTGACATTTATGCAGTAACTCCGCAAAATGAACCTTTGAACCGTGGCAACTCCGCTTCGCTCTATATGGAATGGGAAGAACAAAGAGACTTCGTGAAAACAGCGCTCGGTCCTCAGATGAAAGCTGCCGGACTGTCTACCAAGATTTATGCTTTCGACCATAACTACAATTATGACAATATCGAATCGCAGAAGAACTATCCGGGCAAGATTTACGAAGATGCTGCTGCTTCTCAGTATCTGGCAGGTGCTGCTTACCATAACTATGGCGGCAACCGTGAAGAATTGCTGAATATACATCAGGCATATCCTGAGAAAGAACTTCTGTTTACAGAAACTTCTATCGGCACATGGAACAGCGGACGTGACTTGTCGAAGCGTCTGATGGAAGATATGGAAGAGGTAGCATTGGGAACAATCAATAATTGGTGTAAGGGCGTAATTGTCTGGAATCTGATGCTCGATAACGACCGTGGTCCGAATCGTGAAGGTGGTTGTCAGACTTGCTATGGTGCGGTAGATATCAATAACAGTGATTATAAGACAATCATACGTAACTCTCACTACTATATCATTGCTCATCTTTCAAGTGTTGTGAAGCCGGGAGCTGTGCGTATCGCCACTACCGGTTATACGGACAACGGTATTACCTGTTCTGCTTTCGAAAATACGGACGGAACGTATGCCTTTGTTCTGATAAACAACAATGAGAAGTCGAAGAAGATAACTGTCAGCGACGGCCAACGTCATTTTGCTTATGACGTTCCCGGTAAATCAGTAACTTCATACCGTTGGGCAAAGTCAAAGTAAGAACCTTAAAAGTATAAAGACAATGAAAAAAAGTATCTATATAACATTGGCATTGGCGGGAATCTTATCCATGAATTCCTGTAATGATGACGAGTTCCTTCCCGGTAATCCGAGTATGGAGATCAAGGCGGAGAATGCGGATGCCCTTTTCGGCGACAGCCTTCCGTTTACGATCAAGGCTTCGGATGTAGACGTTCCTCTTTCTACTTTGAAAGCGCAGCTTTTCTATGGAGAAGAACAGGTATCTGAAACGGTGATCCGAACAAAGACAAGTGGAAGCGACTATACTGGAAAGATTTATATTCCTTATTATGCTAATATTCCTAACGGAAAGGCGACATTGAAGTATATCCTTCAGAATATTCACTTTACTACGACGGAACAGGAAACGGAACTTACGTTGGCACGCCCGGACTTTCCTTATCTGACCTTGGTAGATGAAGAAGGACAGGAGTACCGGATGGACAGGCAATCGATGTATCATTATAGCGTATCGGGAGACTTTTCGCAGAAGATGAAAGCGTATATCAAAACTCCGAAAGTAGGGGAGCACGGCAACGAGCTAACTTTTGGCTGGGAAGACAATACGATTGCAGTAGGCTCTACTACGTCTATCCCGTTCTCCAATACAGAGCCGGGCAATTATACGATTCAGTTTAATACTTTCAACTATGAAGCGAGTCCGTTTGCCAAATTATTGCTGAATGGAAAAGAAATGGAATTGGTAGAAAACGATGTATATGCTGTTAAACTGTCGTTAAAGCAGAATGACATTCTGACGTTCGAAGGAGTGCCTGCTTATGATGAATGGTGGATTGATCCGGACTTCTTTGAAAAGCAGGAGGATGGAACACTGAAGTTCCTGCCGATTGACGGAAGCTATCAGATTACAGCAAACGGTAAGAGACAGTACTTCTCTGTCATAGCTTTAAAAGACGGTGAAGCAGCTAAATTGCAGGATGACGGAACAGGAGCTATCTGGGCTATCGGAAATGGAATTGGCAAGCCGTCGGTATCTTTGTACGAAGTGGGATGGACGCCGGAGAATGGTTTGTGTATGCCGCAACTTGCGGCAAAGAAGTATCAGCTTACGTTTACTGCCGGTGTGACTATGAAAACAAGTGATATTGACTTTAAATTCTTCCACATAAACAAGTGGGATAATGGTGAATTTAAGGGAGATGCCATCTCTACTACAAGCGATCTTGTTGAAATAACAGAGTCGGGTAACTTGAAGTTGCAGGAAGGTCAGAAATTTGAGAGAGGCGGTGTTTATAAGTTTACGGTAGATGTAACGAAAGGTAATACCAAAGCAGTACTGACTGTAGAGAAAGTAGGACAGGTAGACTTGCCGCGACCGGACATTACAATCAATGGAATGAAGCTGGAAGAAGGCAGTTCCGATATGTATCAATTGCAGATGTCTTTGACGCAGAACCAGACACTCGAAATAGGTGGCATCGAAGATCTAAATGATTGGTATGTTGATCCGGATTATCTGGTGAAGACCGGAGATAATCACTTGAAGTTCTTGCCGGTTGCCGGTAGCTATAGGGTGATGGTAAATGCTACACGCAAATACTTTGCAGTAGTACGTATGAATGGCAATAGTGAAGCCGGACTGGATGCTGACGGGCATGGTGCCGTATGGTTGTTGGGCTATGGTATGGGCTCTCCGTCTATTAAGGACGAATTTAACTGGGACTTTTCGACTGCTTATTGTGTGGCGGAAATCAGTCCGAAAGTTTATCAGTTTACTGGGAAGACTGGTGCTGAAGGCAGTACGGCTATTGGTGAACGCATACGATACGATTATATCAGTGTTAAATATCTGGGTGGAAAGTCTTGGGATCAGCAATTTCATCAAAAGAACCTGCAAATGGATCAGGCTACCCGGAACTTATTCAATGTTGATGAGGAAAATCTTGTATTGGCCTCTCCGTTGGAACAGGGAGTTACTTATGTGTTTACGTTAGATTTCACTCAGGGGATAGATAAAGGAATTCTTTCTGTTGTGAAGAAGTAAAAATACAGAAATCATTTATGAACATGAAATTTAAAGCAACGTTACTTGGCTTGTCTATAGCCGCCGTTTTACCGACTATGAATATGGCGCAGACACCAGTATATCTAGACACGAGCAAGCCTATCGAAGAACGGGTGAAAGATGCGCTGAGCCGTATGACACTTGAAGAGAAGGTGAAGATGACTCATGCGCAGTCTAAATTTAGTTCACCGGGAGTCCCTCGTCTGGGGATTCCCGAAGTATGGGCAACCGATGGCCCTCACGGCATCCGTCCCGAAGTATTATGGGATGAGTGGGATCAGGCAGGATGGACAAACGATTCCTGTATAGCCTATCCTGCATTGACTTGCCTTTCTGCAACATGGAATCCCGAAATGTCTTATCTTTATGGGAAGAGCATTGGCGAAGAAGCCCGTTACCGGAAAAAAGATATTCTCCTGGGGCCCGGTGTCAACATCTACCGTACCCCGTTGAATGGGCGTAATTTTGAATATATGGGCGAAGATCCGTACCTGTCTTCCATGATGGTAGTTCCTTATATTAAGGGAGTACAGGAAAACGGTGTTGCTGCTTGTGTGAAGCATTACGCATTAAACAATCAGGAGTTCAACCGTCACACCACCAATGTTCATTTGAGCGACCGTGCTCTTTATGAGATTTATCTTCCGGCTTTCAAAGCGGCCGTTCAGGAAGGTGGTGCTTGGGCAATAATGGGGGCTTACAACCTTTATTCGTTTAGTGAAGATACCGACTCCGGTAAGCTCTATAAGACTCAGCATGCGTGCCATAATAAGCGATTGCTGCAAGATATTCTGCGTAAGGAATGGGGCTTTGATGGTGTCGTCGTTTCAGATTGGGGCGGAGTACATGATACTTTCCAGGCCATTTCGAATGGTCTGGAC
>ERZ1026968.875-NODE-875-length-10767-cov-4.710138_pt1 | contig 10767 bp, 7 predicted proteins | sample MGYA00519295_ERZ1026968 | MGnify/ENA primary metagenome ERZ1026968 (study PRJEB26926, sample SAMN06164480) | human gut metagenome | biome: ENVO:00009003; feature: ENVO:2100002; material: ENVO:00002003 | host: Homo sapiens | place: USA | collected 2012 ...
GTCGACGTGTGTAACTTCCGCGCCCGCCGACGCACACGCAACCGTCGCACCGCCGGTATAGGCAAACAGGTTCAGAACTTTAACAGGCCTTCCGGCGTTTTTGATAAGGTCGATCATTTTCGTCCAGTTTACCGCCTGCTCCGGGAAAAGCCCCGTATGTTTGAAGCCCATAAGTTTCAATTTGAAAGTAAGATTGCGCCAACTCACGGTGAAGTTTTCGGGCATGGGTTCCAGGTATTCCCAATGGCCGCCGCCCGTCGCGCTTCTCACGTACTTTGCCGTCAGACCTTTGTAGTTTTCAAGGGGGAAAGATTCGGGCCAGATGACCTGCGGATCGGGACGAAGCAAAACGTATTTGCCCCACCTTTCCAGCTTATTGCCGTCGCCGGTTGCGATGACCTCGTAATCTTTCCACTCGGAATTGACTTGCATTATTTCTTTTTGACGGACAACGTGATTTTATCGTCGCCGATGTCCCATTCTTTGGTGTAGCCGTCGATATCGTTTCCGACTTCGTCGGCAAGGACGGTGTTTCTGACCGTCGTGTTGTCGTTCATAATCTTTGTAAGGAGCGCGGAATCTGTTTTGAACCCGAGCGTGATATGGTCGGTAACTTCAAAGCCCGCTTCCTTTCTCATCGTCTGGATTTTGGAGACGATTTCACGCATTGCGCCTTCTTCGATAAGTTCGGCGGAAAGCGCGGTGTCGAGGATTACCGAAATATCGCCGTCGACTTCGCTGCTGAAACCTTCCTTGTTTTTCACGGACACGAGAATATCGTCCTTTGAGAACTCGACTTCCGTGCCGTCGATATCGACCTTATACGTGCCGGTTGCGACTGCGTTCACGATTGCTTTTCCGTCGGCATTCGCAAGATGCTCCTTGATTTTGCCCAAAAGTTTTCCGTATTTCGGACCGATCGTTTTAAGTTGCGGCTTGATTTCGTACGTTACGAAGTCCTGTTCGCCCGACGCGTTAAGCACTTCTTTCACGTTAATTTCGTCGGAAACGAGGGCTTTCAGTTCGTCGTCGAATTCAACGCCGGTCACGTACAGTTTCTGCAGGGGCTGGCGGTTTTTGATGTTCGCCTGATTTCTTGCGGCGCGTCCCAAAACGACAACGCGGATAACTTCTTCCATGCCGTCTTCGAGCGCGGTGTCGATGAAACTTTCGTCAGCCACGGGGAACGAGGTCAGATGCACGCTTTCGGGCGCGTTTTTGTCAAACGACCTGACAAGGTTCTGATAAATGCTTTCCGCCATAAACGGGGTGTACGGCGCGATGAGTTTCGACAGTTCGGTAAGGACGGTGTAAAGCGTCATATACGCGGCGATTTTGTCGTCGGACATTTCGCTTCCCCAGTATCTTTCGCGACCGCGACGGACGTACCAGTTGGAAAGTTCGTCCACGAAGTCCTGAATTTTCCTTGCGCTTTCGAAAATCTTATATTCGTTCAGGCAGTCGTCCACGTATTTGATAAGGCTGTTGAGCCCCGAAAGCACCCATCTGTCCATGACCGACAGTTTGCAATCTTTAAGGTTGTATTTCGTCGGATCGAACTTGTCGATATCGGCGTAAAGTACAAAGAACGCATAGGTGTTCCAGAGCGTGCCCATGAATTTACGCTGCGACTCGCTGACGGCTTCGGGATAGAACCTCGAAGGAAGCCAGGGTGCGCTCGACGTATAGAAATGCCATCTCACGGCGTCCGCGCCTTGCTTGTCGAGCACGCTGAACGGATCGACGACGTTGCCCTTATGTTTGCTCATTTTGATGCCGTCTTTGTCGTTGACGTGTCCTAAAACTATGCAGTTTTTGAAACTTGCCTTGTCGAACAGAAGCGTCGAAATCGCAAGCAAGGTATAGAACCAACCGCGAGTCTGGTCGATTGCTTCCGAAATAAAGTCGGCGGGATACACTTCTTCAAAAATTTCTTTGTTTTCAAACGGATAGTGCCACTGCGCGAAAGGCATGCTGCCGCTGTCGTACCAGCAATCCAGCACTTCGGGAACGCGGTGCATTACGCCGCCGCATTCGGGACACGTGAACGTGACCTCGTCGATATAAGGTTTATGAAGTTCGGGTGCTTTTTCAAGCCCGCCGAGTTTGCAAAGTTCTTCGCGGCTGCCGACGACGTGTTTATGTCCGCACTTGTCGCAAATCCAGATGGGAAGCGGCGTGCCCCAGTAACGTTCGCGGCTGATGCCCCAGTCGATGACGTTTTCGATGAAGTTGCCCATACGTCCCGTCGCGATTGTCGGCGGCATCCAGTTGACCGACAGATTGCGTTTCATAAGTTCGTCGCGAACCGCCGTCATCTTAATGAACCAGCTTTCGCGTGCGTAATAAATAAGCGGAGTGTCGCAACGCCAGCAGAACGGGTAACTGTGTTCGTAAAGCATATCCTTGAACAGCAATCCCGTTTCGTTCAGTTTCATGATAATGGGACGATCGGCGTCTTTCACGAAAAGACCTTTGAAGTCGTAAACGTCGTCGGTGAGTCTGCCGCGGTCGTCCACGAATTTCACAAAAGGCAAGTCGTAACGTCTGCCGACCTGCGCGTCGTCTTCGCCGAATGCGGGCGCGATGTGTACGACGCCGGTGCCGTCCGTAAGAGTGACGTAATCGGCGTTCGTGACAAACCAGCCCTTCGACGTGTCTTTGACGTAATCGAAAAGTGGTTTATATTTCGTATATTCGTAATCCTTGCCCTTTTTCACGCTGACAAGCTCGTATTCGTCCTCCTTGAAAAGGGACGGGATAAGAGCCTTTGCCATAATGAAGTATTCGTCGCCGACCTTGATTTTGGCGTAGTCTTCTTTCGCGTTCATACAAAGCGCGACGTTGCTGGGGAGCGTCCACGGGGTGGTCGTCCAGGCAAGGAAACTCGTGTTTTCTTCGTCAACGAGCCTGAACCTTACGAAAACGGAACGTTCTTTGACGTCCTTGTATCCCTGCGCGACCTCGTGGCTTGACAAAGCCGTGCCGCAACGCGGGCAGTAAGGAACGATTTTATAGCCTTTGTATAAAAGTCCTTTTTTGTCGATTTCTTTCAGGCTCCACCACACCGACTCGATATAATTGTCGTCGTAGGTGACATAGGGGTTTTCCATATCCGCCCAGTAACCGACGCGGTCGGACATGACTTCCCATTCGTGTTTATATTTCCATACGCTTTCTTTACACTGCTTGATGAACGGCTCGATACCGTACTTTTCGATTTCCTGTTTGCCGTCGATGTGCAGTTGTTTTTCCACTTCGAGTTCGACGGGAAGACCGTGAGTATCCCAGCCCGCTTTCCTTAAAACGTGATAACCTTTCATCGTCTTATAGCGGGGAATAATATCCTTCATAACACGGGTGAGAATATGCCCGATGTGGGGACGTCCGTTTGCCGTAGGCGGACCGTCGAAAAACGAAAACTCGGGATTGCCGACGTTTTTTTCGACGCTTTTTTCAAAGATGTGGTTTTCCTTCCAGAAGTCCAGAACTTCCTTTTCGCGCGCCACAAAATCAAGACCGTTGTCAACTTTTTTGTACATTGAAAAACCTCAATAATTTATATATTTCAAGACATTATAGAAAATATATTATGAATTGTCAAGAAAAGCGCGCGAAAAAGGCGAAAGCCTTTGCCTTCGCCCCTGAAAAATCTTTTTGATTTACGCTTTTTGCACGACGTAACTTATATAAATCCTGAATCCGTTGTCTTCGACGAATTTTTCGCCGTTCACGGTCACGTCGTATTTGAAAATGTCGATATTTGCGGTGATATAATATTGTTTTTTATGCTCGCCTGCGCTCATATCGAATGTTTTCGCCTCGACCGCATTCAGGTTTTTCATTCGTATCAGCCTTTCGTTTTCGTCGGCTTTTTCGTATTCCTCCTGCAACCTTACTTCGGTGTCCGCCGTGCTGTCGGCGTAATGCACGATTGCTTTTGCTTCGCCGAAACTGAACGCGTCGCCTTCCGTGAACGTGAGATTTTCAACGTTCAGATTTACAAAATCTATGCCCGTGATAAAGTTTTTCACGGTAAAGAAAAGTCTCCTTGCGTACACTTCGGGATTTTTCCGATAAACCGCAATGATTTCATATTCGCACGCCGTCTTTTTGAGTTCGTCGAAAACTTTTTCAGTGAATTCCTTTTTAAGGCTCAGGTCTTGTTCGTCGGGGGTGACGTAATACAAAATAATATCTTCGTCCGCGCCCGTCACGGATATGTTGTACCATTTATCTTTCTCATTTAAGACAAGATTTAATTTTATGTCGTCGATATATTCTTCGTATGACTTCCATTCACGTTTCGTTTTTTCCGTCCATACGTCATTGAATCCGGGCTCGGGCATTGAAACCAAGTCTATACGTTTGACGGCAGTTTCTTCGAATACCGAATAATTGAACGTTTCAATCCCCGTGCGCAACGAAAGCATAAACATTTTTTTGTCGGAAGGCGTCGTCGTGTCGAAACCGGAAATCTGACTTTCGGAAATATCGACGGGCTCCGCTTTTTTCAGCGATTTGTAAATATATCTGATTTTCGTATTCTGCGCGTCAAACTTTTCGCCGACAATGTAATTTCTTCTCACGCTGTTTTCTTTTTTGACGGAAACGTATTCCTTCTTTTTATTATCGTATCTCACGAATTCGAAGTCGTAAACGAAGTCGTCTCCGGTCACCTTATACGGCAGCACGACGTCGGTCGCGATGCAAGTGAAAGTGATGTATTTAAGACCTGCCGTTTTGACGTCGAAACCTGTGTAGTTTATACCCTTGTCGAAATAGTAATTCGTTTCGTCCCAAAGCGGAAGTTCTTCGTCTTGTTTTTCCGTATTACGGTACTTTATCACAAATTTCATACCGATAAAGTCCGAAAAATCGATTTCACTGCGAATATCCGACACCGAATACACAGGCGCGCCGTGGTTTTCCGTCAGCACGAAATCAACACTCGCAACGGCGTTTTCTTCTTTTTGCACGATATACTTGAACTGCGTCGCAAGCCCTTTGTATCTTGCGGTAACGGTGTACGTATCGACGCGCGCTCCCGTCGTGTTTTCAAGGGTAACGTCCTTATCGGTAAGATCGACGAAGCGGTATTTTTCTTCCTTCGTTTTTTCGTTGTAAGAGTAAACTTTAAGGATACCGTCTTCGGGCGTGAAAGTTTCGCCCTCGACGTAATATTGCTTTGCGGAATACAACTCGATACCGACGTCCACGAACTCGCCCTTATTTTTGTCGCACGCGGAAAGGACGGTTGCCGCCGCGATAACCGTAATCGTCGCAATTAAAATTAAAATCAACTTTTTATTTTTCATATTATTTATGATACAACATTTTCTCACTTTCAGTCAACCCGTACCGAACAATAACAATTAACTTTTTCAGTCATTCCTTACCAAACAATAACAATTAACTTTTTCTTGACTTTATCGCGCGTTGGTGGTACAATACGCTTACTGCGCTAGGCGGGGGACTAGGGGTACCCTGTAATCCGAAACCCTCTATATGCGGGGCTGAATGCCGTATGCGGCCTTTTGTATGGTTGGTCGGCAAAAATAAGGGACGTTGATATCAAGGTCTTGTGCAATGTCGTCCCGTGAACCATGTCAGAGCTTGACCGCAGCAGCATTAAGCGGTTAACGGCGTGTGCCACGAGGTTACCTTGAAGGAGTTACCTGTTTTTGTATCACTTCGGTGCAAATTGTCAGGTTACGGTTGCGCAGTTTTTTGAAAACAAAGCGACGGGCTTTCGCTCGTCGCCGTTTTTTTGTCAATTATTCCGTTTGATTTTATTTATTCATCTGCTCTTTGAAAAACTCGCACGTTTTGTCGATTGTTTTTTTGCTTTCTTCCCAGTCTTCGGGATACAAAACGGCGTAAACGTGTCCCATTTTGTTTTCGCACTCGTCCGACGTCGGGAAATCGAGGGTGTACGGGATTTTCTTTCTGTCCAAACATTCGATAAACCTGTTCGTATCGCCCTTCAACATATCGTTGAAGCAACTGTTGATGAACATCGGCGGGAACTTTTCCACCTTATTGTTGATTATATCGACGCTTTTATAAAACTTGTGATTATCATATTTCTTCGCCCCGCCGTAAAACAGCCCGACGTACGTCTTTGCAAGGTGCACGGGAAAATTCGCAATCGAGTTCGGATAAAACGCGGCGCAGGTAAACGCAACCCCCTTGAAAGTCATTCGACATTTTTCGACCTCGTAAAGTTTTTCAAGTTCTTCGTCCGCGATAATCGAAAGTACAAGTCCTGCGTAATGCCCGCCTGCGCTGTCGCCCGTGATAAAGGCGTTGTTAAGGTCGATATTAAACCTTTCGGCGTTGTCGTAAACAAAGTTTATCGCCCTGAAAATCTCCTGCACGGGGACGGGCAAAGTCACGCTCGGAAACAGACTGTACGAAAAACTCACAACGACGAAACCGCGTTTTGCAAGCGCTTCGCAATACGGCGCGTTCAGATCCTTGTCGCCGTACATCCAGCCACCGCCGTGAATATCGATTATTACGGGCAGTTTTTCGTTTTCCGTGCCATTTGGACGATACACGTCCATAAGGTGCCATTTACTACCGTCGCCGAAATAATCAAGGTCTTTTATCGCGGATACGCCCGTGGTTTTCGTGAGTTTCGCCGCGCGTTTTTGGTCGCTTTTTAAGACCTGTTTGTTCCACCACCAGTCAAGGAGTTTCAATTCAAACTTCATTTTTTCACCTTTTTTCCGAAATAATATTCAATAAATTCTGCGACGCGAGTTTCAGCCTGAAAGCAGTCACGTCGTATGCGTTCTGGTCAAGTCCGTACGGATCGGGAATATCGCCGCCTCCCACGAGTTCCGAAAAAGTAAAAACGTTGTCGTACGGCAATGCGTCTTTTTGTTTTTTGGTCATCGTAACGACGTAGTCGGCGTTTTTCACGACGTCTTCCGTGATGACTTTCGACTTTTTCTTTCTGATCGGGATATTAAGTTTTCTGACCGCAATCAATGCTTGTCCGCGCGTTTCGCACTCCTCGGGATTTATGAAAAGCCCGTACGACGAAACGTCGGCTTTCACCCCGCTTTCTTTGGCGTAAAACCTGAAAATCGCTTCCGCCATAGGGCTTCTGCAAGTATTCCCGGTGCATACGAAAACCACGCGCATCATTCCACCTTTCCCGCAACCGCTTTCATCACTCGGTTCATCACGGAGTCATACACGCCGCCGCCCGTAAGATTGTCGATGATGATGAAGTCGGCGTCGTTTTCCGCAACGTGCAAAGCGTTGTAAATATGGCGCGCAACAGCATATTCGTCGCCGCCGAGATCAATAAGTTTCCTGTTGCCGTAAATTGCAATATGTTCGGTTAACGCAAGAATTTCAGGCGATAAACCGTCTTTTACTGCATTATCGTACAATTCAATCGCCTTCTCGGGAGTACTTGCGAGCACCGCCCTGCATCGTGGTGCGTAGTGCTTGTATTTCATGCCGGGGGCTTCGGCTTTTTCCACCTTGCCCTTGAACAATTCCACCTCGTTCAGAACACCTAAAATATCGCGCTCGGTAATAATGCCGGGGCGTAATATCGTGGGGATTTCGCGGCACAATGTGATTATCGTGCTTTCGATTCCCCCTTCGCATTCGCCGCCGTCAAGGATAAGCGGAATACGCCCGTTAAGATCGTCGTAAACGTGTTTTGCGGTTGTCGGCGACACGTGCGTCGACACGTTTGCCGAAGGCGCGGCAATAAGCGTTCCCGTGGCTTTTATGAAGTCGCGCGCCATCTTGTGCGCGGGGTATCTCACCGCGACGGTATCCAACCCGCCCGTACACGACAAAGGCAGATCGTCCGCTTTGGGAAGAATTACCGTAAGGGGGCCGGGCAAAAATTTTTCGGCAAGGCGGAAGTACGCGTCGGGCACGTCTTTCGCCACCCTGTAAACGTCCGAGAGCGTCGAAATATGTACGATCAGCGGATTATCGGACGGACGTCCTTTTGCCGCGTAAATCCTTTTTACGGCGTCATCGTTGAAACAATCTCCCCCCAACCCGTAAACCGTTTCGGTGGGGAATGCGACGACTTCTCCTTCTCTTATAAGTTTTGCGGCAAGGTCGATGCCTTCCGCTCCCATAACCTGCGTTTTCATAATCCGTGAATAAATAATATAAACGCCGCTCCAAAAATATCTGCCGGAACGTCGTAAACGATAACGTTTGTCAAGCGCCCTTCTTGATTATACGAAGTATACGTTCCACACTCCGTTTTCGTCCTTTGCGTAAAACGCCACGTCGCCGAACCTTTTCGCGTCGATGATCACTTCTTTGAACTGATTTTCGAAAATAACGTCGCCGTCGTAGTTTTTAAGCCCGAATTTCAAGGTCTTCTTATCCTGCGTGACGTACACGCCGTTGAAGAAGAACGCGCCTCTTTTTGTCGTGTACATATCGCTGACCGACGGATTTCCGACGTCGCGTCCCGTGTTGTCGACAAGAAGGTACGTCGTGCCTTTTTTGACCATTGCGTACTTTCCGACGAAAGCCAGACGGTCGTTGTTATAAGTGCTTCCGACGATGTCTGAGTATTTTCTCGTTTCGTCAAAGACGACCGTGCCGTCAAGTTTATAAGCGACGACGTACTTGCTTCCGTCCGCAACTTCCTTGACCGCTGTAACGATACCGTTGTTGTAAAATACCTTGCTGTAAGTGCCTTCTTTTCTTAAAACGGTGTTGCCCTGTTTGTCATAGATAATAAGGTCGGAAGTGGAGTCCTCGTCAAAGCCGTAGCCGTCGACAAAAGTCAGTTTGACGTAGCGATAATCGTTGGAGCCTGCGTCGTAACGAGTCGCGCTGCCCGACTTATCCGACAGCGAAACGTAAATATTCAGATTGCTGTCGATAACGTATTGCTGATCCTGCGTCGCAACGCGGTCGGCGTCTCTGGTGATTGCGACCGACACCCAGCTGTATCCGTTGTTAATATATTCCGACAAATCGCGGCCAACGCTCTTTTTGTAATATTTATTGACGATTGTCGAGAAAATGCGGTCGGGAACGATAAGGGTTTTCGCACCCGATTTCATATCGTACGTCCACACCGAAATTTTGTAATAAGTGTATCGCTTGTCGATTTCTTCCTCTTCGGGATTGGTCAGCACCTTGTACTGATATCCGTCGTCTTTGGTGCTGGACGTTTGTTCATAGCAATAAAATTTGTCGCCTCCGAGGTAATACGCCGCGCGGATTGCGCCCGACGAATATGCGCCGACGCCCTTGAACATACTTGTGATCTCGTTGCCGCTTGCAAGGTCGTATGCGACAACGTCGACGACAGCGTCCTTTGAAAACACCGACGTCGCTTTTATCATACGGGTTGCGATAATGTAATTGTCGGCAACGATATACGACACGTCATAAGCCTTTTGCGCCTGCTCGTCGAAATAATAGGTTGAAAATTTTTTGCCGCCTGCAACGGGCGACGCGGAATTGTTTGCTGCGTAAATCTGCCAGGAGTTATTGCCGTCCGAAAGTGCGTAATAGTCCTCCGACAACGTCATAAACATTTCGGACGTTTTTTTGGAATCGGCACTCACCGGAACGTTCAGCCGAGTGCCGTCGTTTCTGAAAAGTTCATATTTATTCGTGTCGGCATTGTACGCGCCGATAAATCCGTTTTCGACAAAAAAGTCCGCAGAATACACCGCGCCGCTTCCGATAAGGGTTTTCGTTTTAAGGCTGACGAAACCGTACCTGGACGAAGCGACCTTGCCGTTCTCGCCAAGGATGTCTTTCCTGACCTTCAACACGCCGTTTTCCTTGTCGTAGGCGTCGACGTACTCCTTGTACGTATTGACCGTGCCTTTTTCCTCGTAATACGGCATAAGCCCTTCGGGCAAGGCAAACGAACGATCGTGGTCGTAATCGGCTTTTCTCACAATGCCGCCGTGCTGCACGTAAATATCGCCGTAAGTTACGGCGGGGTTTTTGTCCTTATCCTTATTGCACGCCGTAAGCACCGACGCCGCAATTATTAAAATCAGTAAACTTAATAAAACTTTTTTGCGCATAAAAAAATCACCCTGAACAAAAGTTCAGGGTAAATTATACCAAAGAAATGCTTTTATGTCAATTTTAACCGCCGTGTTATCTCTTCCTGCCGCGATTCTTGAACATAAATAAGCCCAAAACCAGACAAATCGCAATCGAAATCCCCACGACAATCCAGAAACCGTACAGTTTCCCTTCCCACGGCACGCCGGTGTTCATTCCCCAGAACGCCGCAATCATGGAAGGTATCGCGACAAGCAGCGTCAGAATGGTAAGCGTACGCATGACGATATTCAGGTTGTTGCTGATGACCGACGCAAACGCGTCCATCGTCCCCGTCAGAATGTCCCGATAAATATTACACATTTCGATTGCCTGACGGTTTTCGATGCCGACGTCTTCCCAAAGGTCCTGGTCTTCCTCATAAAATTTCACGCCTTCGGTGCGCTGAATCTTGTCGATGACGAAACTGTTTCCGCGAAGGGACGTCGAAAAGTAAACAAGCGATTTCTCGATATCCAGAAGTTGGATAAGTTCCTTGTTTTTCATGCTTTTGTTCAGCTCCGCCTGAATACGGGTGCTGGTTTTGTCGATCTGGCGCAGATATTGCAAAAACTTCGTACTTGAAACGTACATAAGCTGCAACAAAAACCTTGTGCGCTTATACGTCGCGAAACTTTTCACGCGGTTCATAATGAAGTCTGTCTCTTATACACATCTCCGAGCCCACGA
>ERZ1026968.877-NODE-877-length-10755-cov-6.426636_pt1 | contig 10755 bp, 8 predicted proteins | sample MGYA00519295_ERZ1026968 | MGnify/ENA primary metagenome ERZ1026968 (study PRJEB26926, sample SAMN06164480) | human gut metagenome | biome: ENVO:00009003; feature: ENVO:2100002; material: ENVO:00002003 | host: Homo sapiens | place: USA | collected 2012 ...
GTATAAGAGACAGGGTGTATAGTAGCTGGCCGACTTCTGACGATCACGACCATTCAATCGATAAACGAAAGTACCCCTTGGCAGACGACGAGGTTCACCTGTCTCATCATCGCAAATCACCTCTCGGATGTCGAAAGCTTCCATGCGAGAATAGGGAACCAAATAAGTGCCATCTTCAGGCGCACCTGCTTTGCATACTTCGATATAATCTTCTTCGGCATAGAAACCACGATAGGCCAACAAAGACTCATAGACTGAGCCCAACTGGTTGACGCCCAAGCTTGCATACGAGATACGACCACAATATTTTTTGCTATGAGAGAGCGAAAGAGCACGGATAATCTCCTGCCACTTCACATTGCGGATGCGTACATCGTGGAGCTGCTTCAAACGATTATCGTTGAATATCGGTGAGTCGATAGGGCGTACGCGGAACGACTTGTTGTTCGCTTCATCATCCTTGTGGAAGCCTTTGGAAAGGATTGCAAACAGATGCTTGATACTATCGTCAAAAAAGTAGCTGTTGCGTGTCTCATCGCTGATCAAACGTACTTGTTCCAAATCGCGTAAAGCTTCGAAACTGTAGCCACGCTTATAAACCTCATCACCCGTGGGGAGAATCTCCAACTCTGGGCGACTCTCGGCAAATAGAATAAAGAGTAGACGATAGACGATGGTCAAGCAATCGTCCTTAACTTCTGCCTCGAAGTCGTCATCGGTTTCATCATAAGCAATCGTGCCATCAGCCTCGATATGTTTCTTGCCAAAAGGACGGTGGGTGATATGCTTCATGTAGTAAAGGGCTTCGTTGGCCAAGGTTTCAACAGCCAAAATTACACCTTCCTTCAAATCTTTAGTTACCTCATAAGCATTCTTATAGCTTTCTTCAATCAAGCTATCCATCAATACAGTCTGTCCGTCGGCAGCCAAGGCTTCTTTGTTCACCAGCAGTTGGAACAGGGCGTAATGATTGCGTGAAGATTTAATCTGTCCTTGGGTATAGAGGTCATCAATTGAGAACTGCAAGTAAGAACCGCGTGCCCATTTGTCCTTGTCAAAGAGGAACACCATGTTGCCCGCCAACATCAAGATAAAATGCGGACGACGTTCTTCGGGCATCAAGAAAATTTGGGTGACGGCCTTATTGATGATGGCCGGAGAAAAGTGATATTTCTCTTTGTTCAGGTATTGAGCAGGAATCACATCTGCCCACTGTCCTGCATAATAGCGTTGCTGACGGGTATTCTTATCAGGCTCACTCTCGTACTGCTGCTCAAAGAGTCCGGCAGGTGATTGCTCATCCACCGAAATCAGATGCTGCATTTCCATAATGAGCATACTAATCTTGTCGCCACTTCGCAAGATGTGACGTACAGGAATCATTTCGATGACTTCACCATTATCGTTGACCACATAAGGCTCTTGATAGGCATGGTCCGTGTCATAGCCCAAAACCTTTAGAAGCGCCGTATGCCACTCATGAGTACGACGAATGACATCCTTCACGCGAGGATGGTCGTTGATGATGAAATTTTTATAGTCTTCATATTGGGCACGTAGGGCTGTGAAAGGCTTATTTAGTTCTTTCATTTCGTCTGCAGTACGACCGGCACATTTCTGCACCTTATCTACAAAGTTCTCGGTAAAATACCCCGAAGGAAAGTAGTCGCCTATGTTTTGTATAAATCGATATGTTATATTGTCTGCCATGGGGTATTATATATTATGGAATATGGCCAAAAGGCGCATATATGGTTCAGCATTGTCGAGTGAGAAGAGGTCTTGATAGAACTGACTGGACTGATCAGTAATCTTCTGTACTTCTTCTTTCTCTTTCTTGTACATATTATTTCGGGTAATAGTGATGTCTGTATCATCTGCAAAAAGGGTATTGGCCGTATCAGCCCAGATCTGTAGCTTGTGTTTGTAAACCTTCAGTTGTTCTTCCATTTCAGCACTCACTTTCCCTTGAACTTCATACATATATTTCACCAAACCTTCATCAATTGCATTTGGAAGATTTGCCTGCAATGTCTTAATATCTTCTTCTGAAGCGCCTTGCATGAGTTTGCTAATGATAGAGTACTTCTGAGTGAAATCGTAGAACGACATGGGGCGTTCGCGCAAGGCTCCGTCCTTATTCAAGGGTACGACAAAGAATTTGCTCACGAGGTTTTGACCTAATCCATTGCCATGGCTACCATAGAACAAGTAGTAGCTCATACCTTGTGGTAATCCCAAATTGCGTACGGCCATAGCTTGCGACTTGGGCAATGAGGCTGTGAACTTGGTAAGCAGGTAGCTGATGATGGGATGAATATCGTATAGAGGCAGGAATTTACTCCATTCGCTGTTCGTGCTTTTTCTTGATTCTGCAATTGAGCGGCTCAGCCATGCTTTATCCATAGTCAAACGGAAGATATTGTCAGCGGGGAATGCTTCACGAGGTATGTCATACAGCACATCACGAAGCTCCTCGTTATTCTTTACCTCCACATAGGGCACAGTCGCTTCTTCCAGCATGGTCACATCGCCATGATGAATACTACCCGTAGCCTCAAGTTCGGCAAAAAGGTCACGGTAATAACTCATGTCGTCTGCATAGAGCGAGAAACGTTTCTCGAAGATCTTATCATTCAAGCGTTCTACAGCAGGAGTAGATACCACAGCATCAGCACGCTTGAATCCTCCACGTTGGCGGCGACGAGAAGCTGTTTGTTCCACGACCTCAGTATCTCCGGTCATCAAGGCATCACCGATTGCTTTCTCTTCATCTTGAGCTTTGTAGAGTTCCATCACACTCATGGCATCGCCAAGGGTGTCATGCACTTCCTGTTCCTTATGAAGCAGCTTATCAATAATAGTGAAGTCAGAACGAAGCCCTTCATCGTTGGTCTTATTCACCAAGTAATAGATAATGGGGCACTGCTTCTGACCATAGCGGTCGATACGACCATTACGTTGCTCCAAAGTAATCAAACTCCAAGGTATGTCATAGTTGAACATGATGTGGCAATAGTAATGAAGGTTGACACCTTGTGAACCACTATCACTGGAGATGAAGACGCGAATCTTACTATCCTCTTTGGCGAAGTTACCTACCATCTCTTCCTGTTCGGTATCAGAAAGTGAACCGTCAAAGCGTACCACTTGTTCTTTGTTGAGCTTAAACTCACGCATGATACGCTCCTCCAGATACTTCATGGTAGCAATACGCTCGGTAAAGATGACAATACGTTCTTTGGGATTCTTATTCCAAAGTTCGGTTAATACTTTCTTGAAAGCATCATAGCGGCTGTCTTCATAGTTCTTCACAAGACGGCGAACTTGTGCTGTCAGTTCAGACAATTCTTCACTATCATCTTTCTTACAGCGCTCTTCAAGTGTGCTCAACGCAGCGATGGGTGATGACATGAAACTCTTGAATACAGTCAAAGCGAAGAGTGCATCATTCTTGAATTCATCTTTTAGTGAGCGGAACTTGGTATGCTCCTTGCTCAAGATTTGCTCTTCCTCATCAGTCAATGTAACCTCAATCTTACGGATTTCGCGCTCTTGGAATTGACTGCGAATATGCGCATCGGCAATATCATGCTTGAAACGACGCACATAGTAAGGCAGAATATCTTCCTTGGTATATTCTCCGTTACGGGGGATAGAAATGGGTTCGAGCATCCTCATCAGATTGGCAAATGATTCGGCACTACCATTATGGGGAGTGGCAGAGGTTAGAATCATCGAATCGCACTTCTGTGCCAAGAACTGTGCCAAATCACCACGAAGACTGCTATCATTAGCTACCTTATGGCATTCGTCAATCACAATTATATCCCAATGTGTTTTTTCGAGCCAAGCACGGAAACGACCATTATTCTTCAGCGTATCAATAGAGATGATGGTCTTGTCGTAGTAGTCGAACGGATTCTTATTAAGCGGAATCTCGTTCTGAATCTTTGCCACACCAAGGCTATCCAGACGGACCAAAGGAATGGCAAAGCGATTCCATATTTCTTCCTGGAACTGAGCTAATATACTTTTTAACGCACACACCAGTATGCGTTTGCCACGGCCACGTCTAATCATTTCAGCCAAGAAGATACCCACTTCAATTGTCTTACCCAAACCTACACCATCAGCAATCAACAAACGAGGACGAGGCAATTCAAATGCTTTTAGGGTCGGTGTCATTTGATATTCGGCTACATCAAAAGCACCACCTTGAGCCACAGTTATCTTTTGGGAGAAATAAGCGTTACTACGTAAAGCTGTTTCGATAAGCAGGCGCGTCTTTCGCCATCGAGGATCTTCGTCGCTGACCAAATGTGCATTAATAGGGCTGACAATCTCTATGTTGTTATCAAGATCGGTGTCAAAGATAAAGCTATGGTTGCGCACCAATTCACTTACCCCCATGACATAAAGCAAATGTCCACCGTCATAATTACGATCGACATTTGTTATCAGAAAGTCCTCACCACGCACTGTGATGCGTTGTCCCGGAGAATAATTTATCATATTTCTACTACTTCATTAATGAGTACTACTTATTACCGGATGTAAAATCCGAATCCTTCAACGTGGGTCTTCCGCTCACTAATAGTTCGCGTATGTCTACCTCTAGTAGGTGTGCAATTTTTGTCAGCGTGATAAGATCAGGCTGATTTGTATTCGTACACCACTTAGAAATAGTAGAGTACTCTCTGCCTAAATTTTCGGCCAACCATTTGTTAGTTCGCTGTTTCTCAGCCAATACCACTTTTATTCTATTGATACGTTGTTCCATCGTTTCATGATTATATTTCCTTGCAAATATATCGAATTTAGCTGTAAAACAGGGAGTAGAAATGCGAAAAAGAATCTTTTGAAATCTATAAATTGCTCTATAGGTCAATAAAAATGATTGTAGATGCTATATAACATAAAAATGACTTGCATGATGGCTCTACTGAACGCAGATTTCGCTTACCCAATGTAACACTACTTGTGACTTTGCGTTGCAGTTTAGCAGTGGCACAGAGATAGAAGTATATAAGGGCGAAATAATTTTGATTGATATGTGCAGACTAATGAATATCCTCCAGTGGGCGTTGTCGTAAATATTACATTCTGTGCCTTGGAAGATTTCTACCACATTACGGATGGCAATGGGCTGATGCAGCGGATTTTCTAATTTGAATATCACTAATTTTTTGTCAATTGCTTAATTATTTACTTTGTACCAACAATGAGCAAGTACTTTTATGGGCTCATCAAGGGTGATAATAGCTTTACGCAAACTATCTGTACAGTACATGAGTTCCATCATATTCTCTTGAAGATAAAAGTTCCCGAAGATACTATCACATTGGGCACAACCGAACGAAGGGTATGCCTCTCCAATTGTCTTACTATATCTTGGTTTTATTTCGCCCATAATGAATGTTTCAGACGGATGCTCATGTATATATTTCTTAAGTCCTTTGATGATAGATGGATTGAATGTAATGTCTTCATCCATCATTAAATGCTGCCCATCAATTATTACGCCTTCTTGTGAAAAGAGACGATTGACGAAATATACATCATTTTCTCTATGGCACTTCCAACATCCATTTTTATAGAAGCACAATTCAACTTTGTTGATTTCAGTTTGTTTTGCAAATCTTATCTTACCATCAATAAGGGAATGAAGGAACGTTGATAATTCTATTTGATTATTAGAATTATCATTCATTACTGAATTGAGACAAACAAGCTTCTTATCTGTTTGGGGTATAAGATTAAAACATGGCAGGCTCTGTTCTTGATAAGACGAGTTTACGGCTGGCAGTAGTAGCCAACATCCGCAAACACGTTCTTTACGCATAGCTTTGTATGTGGCTTCTACATTGCGAGGACATTTGCACACGTTGAAAGCCACTTTGTATGTATCATGTTCAACAACAACATCTGCATTCCATGTAGCAGACTTTACTTTGGTTATATAGTTTAGACCCATGTCTTTGCAAACGTCAAGTATTGTTGATATGATTATTTCTTTTTCCATAATCATTATTTTACTTATTTTTCTTTCTCCCTTCTCTCTTTTACTCTTTCCAATCCCGGCATCTTTTTAGACAATACCTTTTCTCCTGCAGGAAAGTAAAGCGGAAAGACCTGAGATAAGAAACTTACAATATCACTACGCTTCTTACCTATGTTGAAAAAAGCAGAACAAACAAAGTACATAAGATCTTGCTGACTACATGTATCTTTTAGCTGAATGGTTATTGAGGGAATGATTATTAAACTGTGTTCTGCAAATGCGCAAGCACTGGCAAGAATCGCTTTCTGTTCTTCTTCGGTAAACATCTTTATTTTCCCAGCAAACCATTCAAGTTCTCTTTGCTGAAGTGCTTGTTGCTTTTCATTCTGATGTTCCAATAGGATTGCTACACTTTCTTGTTGCTTTTCGGTCAAGGCATTTTCCAATGCTTGATTCTTTCGTTTAAGGACATTGAATTTCAGTAATGCGGCAATGTACATACAGAAATAACCTACTGCAATATCGAACATCAGAACAAGCAGATAATTGTTGCTTGAATTTGGGGCATGTCCCGCCATATACTCACTGATAGGAATAACAGCTAATAGCATGATGATGGCTATTGCATAAAGCACTCTGTATTGCGTTTTATGGTTTACCTGCGGTAAGGAGGCAAACAAAAAGGCAATAATCAAAACGGCAATTATTACACAAAGTGGAATGAAAGATGTTCCCATAGGTTTATTGCTAGGTTTGAGGATTAATTACAATGCGCCAATAGCCACCATGGTCTGCTCCTTCACGGGACAAAATTCCCATAGAACGAAGCTTTGAAATATGTTTTTCTACGGCTCGGGAGCTTATTCCTATTTTATAGGCCATTGCTTCTGCAGACATTGATGGGTCGGAAATGACGAAATCAATAATCTTTTGTGCGGTTTTCCCAATGCTTTTAGATTTGTTTTTCGAATCTCCGAACTTTTTCTCCGAACCTTTTTGCATTATCTCCGAACCTTTCTCCGAACCTTCTGGTGTATCACCAAAGGTTTTCACCGAACTTTTGCTGTTTACACCGAACTTTTCGACCGAACTTTTTTCGTTTACAGGGTACTTTTCGAGGGTGCTATTTACCCTGTTAGCCACTTCCTCAATTGGTATTCTTCCGCTTTCGTTCCAATTCAGATTATAGAAAGTGGTGTAGAATGAAGTTGCTTCCGTTTGATATTGTGGCTCTTTTCTTTGCAGGAAATTAGGCAGCTTCTCCGTAAGTTCCCGCATTTTCCGTAAACCCGATCCACGTTTCTCCATATAGTCCAACTGTGTAAACATATCCGCAATGACAGGGTTACGGCGCATGGACGGCACTTTGTATATATCTCGGTCTTGAATCTGTGTACCGTCAAGCATAGCGCCTGGTGATACCAGTTCTACACGGTCATCGTAAATATCTATATGCACTTCGCCACCCATTACAGTATAATCTCTATGGATAAGGTGATTTACCAACCCTTCAAAGATAGCACGGTCGGAATAGTCGGGGAGGTTAAGGCGATAGTTTGGCATCTTCACCCAGCCGCTCATGGTATAGTTTTTGATGAAATCCATACCATATTTTAAGAGCAGCACAAGGTTAGCCCGATGTTCTACGGAACTGATGGCATCATCCTTATAGAGTCCAGTCCAACGGGTGCAGAAAATACGCGATTGAAATACCGTGCAATTATCCACAAACAGCAATCCTGCATTGGTCAGTTTGCCGTCAGGAGTTACCAGCCCGAATGATTCCAGATACTTATCGTTCCATTCCTGATGGGTTTGCTCACGGAAAGTATTGGCAAGGATGATGAAAGAATGTTTGCTGGCATCCACTTGGGTAGGCAGTGAATCCCAAGTCATGTGCGTGCCTTTTAATACCAACGAAAGTAATTGTTGGGAGTTGCATTCTACACTTTCATTGCCAACTCGTACATATGCGGTACGTGTCCCATCCTGATAATAGTAATAAGGTGTAAGCGTTCCTGCCTTTACTTTCACTTCAAGCAGGGTATGTCTTTCATGTTCTATCGGAATAAGTTGAACTTCCGGCACAGGGTCAAGTCGTGCCTTTATCATTTCACTGATAAAATCAGCATCGGCTTGTGGATTCTCCAACCCTACAATTACGCCGTCATCATTCACTCCATAGAACAAACTGCCACCGTCCGTATTGGCAAATGCCGACACGGATTTAAGCCATGACTTTACTTTCTTACGCTCCAACATTTCCTTGAAATCGTAAGCCGAGCATTCCGCTATCAATGTATTGTTATGTATCTGCATCGTTTTCTTATTGTTGTTTGGGTATAACATCCCAATATCATACACAAAGGTAAGGATAAAACCGAAGAATCTGTTAAAAACATCGCTTTCTTTTGATTTTTATGCGTTTACATCTCTTTATTTATGAATAAAAATCGTAATTTTGCAAGCAAGAGCTGTGGTTGCTTATGGATGCTTATTTTCGGGTTTGCGTTATATTTGCAACACATGTACGCAAGTCGCTGATAGATATATCACGTTGATTTTGAGGAAGTGAAGTAATTCAGACAAGGACATAAATAATAAGCAAAAGCGTGCAGTTTATCAGAACTGCGCGCTTTTGTGTTTTTTATTGTTATATACTTGTTGATATAAGGACACTGAGTTCTTTCTCTTTAATTCTTAAGAATCTATTTGCCATTACAAGTATTTAAGTCCTCATTAAAATATAAATCATGATATTATATTTTTCTTTGATGATTTATTTAATTAACCTAGGTAATGGCAAATATGAGATTAGTAAAATTAAAGTATCGTCCGAGTAAGGGCGTTTTCGTTTTTGAATACATGCAGGAGCAGATAGAGCGTCTTAGAGGGCAAGGAAAAGAACGGACAGTCGAAACATATCAGTCCGCATTGAACAGCTTCATGAAGTTCCGTGACGGCATAGACTTATGTTTTGATGAGATGGATGCAGATTTGATGGAACATTATGAAACGGAGATGCGCTCCACTCACCATTTAAGTCGTAATACCACTTCTTTTTATATGCGTATTTTGCGTTGTGTGTATCGCAAGGCAGTGGGTGAGGGACTGGCCCTTCCTGCAGATCCCTTTGAGAATGTATATACTGGTGTGGACAAGACCTCAAAGAGAGCTGCCACCCTGACAGATATCAAACACATCAAGCAGTTGGATCTTTCCGATCATAAATCGTTGGAATTTGCACGAGATATCTTTCTCTTTTCTTTCTATATGCGAGGAATGTCTTTTATAGATCTTGCCTATTTGCGCAAAAAAGATCTCAATAGTGGCTTTGTGAGTTATAGCCGTCGTAAAACAGGTAAGAAACTCATTATACGGTGGGAAAAACAGATGCAGGAGATTATTGACAGATACGGAGATTCGGAAACACAATATCTTTTACCTATTATAGAACGAGAAGATGGCACGGAGCGCAGACAATACCGGAATAAAATGTTGCTGGTGAACCGTAAATTGAAGAAGATTGCAGCCCGGGCAGGATTGACCACACCACTTACTATGTATGTGGCTCGGCATTCCTGGGCAAGTATAGCCAAGACGAAAAATATCTCGATTGGTATTATTAGCGAAGCGATGGGGCATGATTCAGAAACTACTACACAAATCTATCTTTCGTCTATACAGACTAATCAGATAGATAATGCAAATAGAAATATTTTAAAAGATCTATAAGAAGGGGAATATTTGAATTATTTTGAAATTAGGACGCACTCTTATATAGAGAGCGTCTATCGGCTGCAAAGGTATAGATTTATTTTCATTTTCTAGCATTTACAGACTGTAAACTGATAAAAAAGTTTTTTTTCTCTCTATATATATCATAAACTTATGGGCTGATTTAATTCATACAACTTACTACATTAATGGAAATCAGAAATTTAAGAAATCGGACGCTCTCTATATAAGAGTGCGTCTGTTTTAGTCGGATTATTCCACTATGAGTATTGTAAATAACAAGGGCAAAGACATGCCACAACAAATTTTGGGAACGATGGTTCAAAAGACCGACGACGCCGTAGGCATATTCCGAAATGATCAGGAAAAAAAGCATTGGTATGTGGCTGTTGTAAATAACAGAAGTGAAAAAGCCTGTCAGGATAGATTACGAAAACGTTTGAAGAACGAAACTGATAGTGAGAAAGCTTATGAAGTTTATGTCCCTATCCAACAGGAGATGAGTATTCGTCATGATGGTAAACGTAAAAAAGTGGACCGTATTGTTTTTCCTGCTCTTGTTTTCATTCGCTGCACAGATTCAGTAAGACGGAAAGAAATAGTCTGCCTTCCTTATATAAAACGTTTCATGGTTAACATAGCCGGTTCTTCCCGAAATACTTGCCGTCCCGTAGCTATTATTCCAGATCATCAGATGTACAGCTTGATGCGTATGGTCAATGATGCCGAAGAACACGTCACTATTGAGTCATGCCCTCTGCATTTGGGCGATCGTGTCCGTGTAAACGGTGGCAAACTGGTAGGATTGGAAGGGAATATATGTCGTGAGATAGATGGTTCTACTAGTCTGGTTGTAAAAATTGATATTCTTGGATGTGCTAAAGTTACCATTGCTAGAGAATTGCTGGAACCTATAGCGGAAAAAAACTCAGTTAACATATAAATTATATATTGACAGACAATGACCATAGCAGTAGACTTTGACGGTACTATTGTTGAGCACAAGTATCCGG
>ERZ1026968.886-NODE-886-length-10620-cov-3.626881_pt1 | contig 10620 bp, 7 predicted proteins | sample MGYA00519295_ERZ1026968 | MGnify/ENA primary metagenome ERZ1026968 (study PRJEB26926, sample SAMN06164480) | human gut metagenome | biome: ENVO:00009003; feature: ENVO:2100002; material: ENVO:00002003 | host: Homo sapiens | place: USA | collected 2012 ...
CGTCGGCAGCGTCAGATGTGTATAAGAGACAGGGACAGCATGTAGACCGCGAAAATCAGCACGCCGTTGCTTAAACCCAGCTTGATGCCCGGTACGCCCAGCAGCGGCGGAAACAGGCTCTCCACCCAGCCCAGCACCAGCATCAGCGTCAGCAGCACACTGCACAGCGCAAGCTGCTTTGTGGTGATTTGCTGCTTATTCATTTGCTGCGTCCTCCTGCACGGTCGTCAGCCAGTCCATCAATTCGTCGCGGCTGTACAGCTGGAGCGTTACCTGATTCGGCAGACAGATAATCATGTTGCCCAGAATGCGCTCACCTTTGTTTTCCAGCGTCACTTCGCCCTGCTCCACGCAATCCTGATTGTCGCAGTTCGCCTCGTGCATGTCGATGCTTGTCGGGGTGACATGGACGATGTTGATGCAGTCGCCGTGGCGGAGGCGATAATAGCCCTCTTCGGTCAGCGGAATCGGCTGATACGTTTTGTCACCGACGGTGACGACGAGGAATGCTTTCACCTGCGACAGGTCGGGGGTGGCGGTGGCTTCGGGGGCGTCCGTGACTTCCGGCGCGGCAGCCGCTTCCGGTGCTGCGGTGATTTCGGGGGTCGCCGCTGCCTCCGGTGTGCTGGTCGCAAGCTCTGTCGGCGCCTCGGTCGGCGCTTCGGTCGGCGCATCTGTTGCGGTCAGGGGCAGCAAAGGCGCATTGGCGTCTACATTCGCGGGTGCGTTCCGCCGCAGCACAACCATCAGCACCGCCACAATCAGCAGCAGCGCTGCCACAATCAGCACATTGCACCACAGGACATTCCGCTTTGCCTTAGGATTCGTTTCCTTCTTCATACCCGTTCCGCACAATCCTTTCGTTATTGAGTATCCCCATCATACAACGCCGAGTCGGATTCGTCAAGGGGCGCGCGCAGGTGTTACAAACTTGTCACAAAGCGGCGAATCCATCCCGATGTCAGCAGGCACTTTTGCCCGTTTTATTGGAAGCGGAACGCATTAGTCCGCGCCGCCCCATGGCAACGAAACCGACAATATCCGCAATCAGCCAGCCCGCCGGAATTGCCAGCCAAATCGCCATCATGCCGAAATGCGGCGCGAAGGCGTAGGACAGCACAACGCGCAGCCCAAGCGAAAGCACCGTCAGGACGATGCTCATGCCCGCCTGCTCCAAACCGCGGAAAATGGCATAAAGCAGGAACAGGAAGCCGATGCCGATGTAGCACAGCCCCTCGGTGCGCAGGTACGTTACGCCGATGGAAAGAGACTCCGCCGATGCATTCTCGAGGAACACAAGCAGCAGCGGCTCGGCGAAAATCGCCACGAGCGTGGAAACAATCAGGCAGAAGCCGCCGGAAAGCAGGAACGCTGTGCGGATGCCGTGACGGAGGCGCTGCGGCTGATTCGCCCCCTGATTCTGGGCGACGAAGGTCGCGAAGCCGTTGCCGAAGTCCTGCGCGGGGCTGTACGCCAGCGAGTCAATCTTCACGCCGGCGGTGAATGCCGCCATTGCTGCCAGACCGAAGCTGTTCACGAGACTCTGGACACACAGGATGCCGAAATTCATGATGGACTGCTGAATGCTGGTCATGGCAGAGACGGAGAAGATGCGCCTGAACAGCGCGCGGTCGGGGCGCAGGTCGTGCTGCGAGGGCGTCAGCGCCGGAACGCGGAAGAGCACATAACCTAAGCACAGGAAACCGGACAGTACTTGCGAAATAAGCGTCGCGACGGCAGCGCCCGCCACGCCCCACGGCAGCACCGCCACGAACAGAAAGTCCAGCGCGACGTTCGTCAGCGACGAAATCAGCAGGAAAACCAGCGGCGCGGTTGAATTGCCAACGGCGCGGAGCATACACGCCCCGAAGTTATACAGGAACGTCGGGATGATACCGATGAACACAATCAAGAGGTAGCGGGAGAGAACGCCCTGCGCTTCAGGCGGAATGCGCAGGAGCGTCATCATGACGGGCAGGAGCGCGTAGGACAGGACAGTCAGCAGCGCTGATACGCCCGCAATCAGCACAAACGCATTGCCGACCGCTTTGCGCACGCCGGCATTGTCTTCCTGCCCGAAAAGCTGGCTGACAACCACGCCGCTGCCCATGCACAGCCCGGTGACGATGCTCGTGAGCAGAATCATGACGGAAAACGCGCTGCCGACGGCGGCAAGGGCGATTTCACCGCAGTATCGCCCGACGACGAAGGTGTCCACAAGGTTATAAAGCTGCTGGAGCAGATTGCCCGCCATCAGTGGCAGAGAAAAACGGAGCAGTCCGCGGAAAATCGAACCATGGGTCAAGTCAATATTCATAATAAAGGAATTCTCCTTTCGCTGCACAGGATAGTATAGGTGAAAAAACGGGAAACGTCAAGTATGGCGCAAAGGCAGAGAAATCAAGGCAAAGAACGAAAAAAACAAAGAAAAAACAATTTTGGTTCGAAAACGATTTCACATCGTCGAATCAAGGAATTGCTGTGAAAGTAGGGAATTTTGCAGGAAGATTGGTCAAAAATTGCAAGCGGCAAGCCCTTGACAACCTTGCGTCAATTCCTCTATAATGAATATCAACGTATCATTTGCATCGTGTCATCTGGTACGAAATGAATTGGAGGGGTTAGACCATGAAGAAGATTCTCTCTCTGGTCCTGTCTGCGTGCATGATGCTGAGTGCGGCTGCGCTGGCAGAAGGCACGTTCACGCCTGCTGATTCCTACGATGTCGGTGAGCGCGTGTACAACGCGGGCACTGTCACGCTGGAAAAGAGCGAGGGGAGCGCGCAGACGGTTTCTACCGATCAGTATGTCGGCGAAGCTGGCAAGGATTACACCGATGAAAAGGTGTACACCTACAATGGCTACACTCCCAGCATTAACTCTTCTCTGAACTGGGACCCGCTGTCCTGGGAAACGAACGAAGACTCTGATATTTTGAGCTATGTCAGCTCTGGTTTCTACACCTTCGTTCTGAATTCTGAAAAGGACGGCTACTCCGTCATGCCCGAACTGGCTGCTGAAATGCCGGTGGACGTGACCGCTGAGTATGTCGGTCAGTACGGCGTGAAGGAAGGCGAGACCGCCAAGGCTTGGCGTATCGCGCTGAACAAGCTCGCCAAGTGGGAAGATGGCACCCCCATCACCGCTGATGACTATGTGTACTCCATGCAGCAGCTGCTCAACCCGAAGATGCTGAATCGCCGCGCTGACAGCTACTATGCTGGCGAGTTCGTCATCTACAACGCGAAGAACTACCTCTACGCGGGCAAGACGACCTATGACCTGATTGCAGACACTGCCGAGAACCTCATTGCCGCCGGCACCGATGTGTACCTCGACATGAGCGCTTGGGGCATGGTTGGCGCGCTGGACGCGGAGGGCAATCCCGCGCCGCAGTATGTGAACATTGCGGACGACACGATGTACCGCGATGCTTCTGTTGAAGACGAAACCGCTGCCGAAGCGTGGGTCTCCGCGAAGTACCTGTTTGACAACTACTTCGCCGCGGGTCAGCAGTATGAGTCCATGCAGGCTCAGTACCTGTACACCGCCAGCATCGCGGATGCCGCAACGTGGGACGAAGTTGGCTTCAAGAAGGTTGACGATTACACCGTTGACTTCATCCTGGCCAGCCCCGTGAACGAAGCGAACTTCTATGTGCCCTACAACCTGTCTTCCTCCTACCTGGTCTACAAGCCCGTTTACGAAGCCTGCAAGACCTTCTACAAGGACGGCAAGAAAGTTGCCACCGAGGAAGAAGCGGACGAAGTTAAGACCAGCTACGGCCGTTCCGTGGAGAACACGGTTTCCTACGGCCCGTACAAGCTGTCTTCCTTCGAACTGGACAAGGAATACACCCTGACCCGCAATGACAACTGGTATGGCTATCATGACGGCAACCACGTCGGCCAGTATCAGACGGACAACTACAAGGTGACCTGCATTGCCGACCACGCGACTCAGGTGCTGGCGTTTGAAAAGGGCGAGATTGATGAAATCGCTCTGCAGGCGGACGACCTGAAGAAGTACGGCAACAGCAAGTACATCAAGTACGGCCCGAACAACGGCTACACCACCAAGCTGACCATGAACACCGACTATGAGAAGCTGCTGTCTCACGGCACCAATAGTCAGGTTCTGGTGATCCCGGAATTCCGTCAGGCGATTTCTTACTCCTATGACCGTAAGGAATTCGCTTCCTCCTTCACCGCGGCTGGCACGGCTGGCTTTGGTCTGATCAACGAACTGTACTGCTACGACCCCTTCACCGGCGCGCTGTATCGTGACAGCGAACCCGCGAAGGCAGTCCTCTGCCGTCTGTTCGACCTGACCTGGGGCGAGGGCGGCGACTACGACACCCTCGACGAAGCGTACGAAGCCATGACCGGCTACGAGGTCGAAAAGGCGCGCGCGCTGATGGCGGTTGCGTATGACAAGGCTGTTGCTGCCGGCATCTACGATGGCACCAGCGACATCAAGATTGACCTGCGCGTGTACCAGAGCGACGCTATCTACGTCAACATGTTCAACTACCTGAACGCCGCGCTGAAGAACGCTTGCGTTGGCACGCCGTTTGAAGGCAAGGTCGAAATGACCATGACCGTGGACACCGACTACTACGAAACCATGCAGTCCGGCAACGCGGACATGATCTTCACCACTTGGGGCGGCGCGACGATGTCTCCCTTCGGCGTGTTCGGCAACTGCTACACCGACGATGCGTTCGGCGGCGGCAACCAGAACGAATACGGCTATGACACCACCACCATCGACATTGTTTACAATGTGGAAGGCGTTGGCGAAATCACCGACACCCTGCAGAACTGGGCGAACTGGTGCAACAGCCAGAACGTTCCGTCCATCGAGGAAAAGCTGGGCAAGTTCACTGATTACACCTACGACACTCGTCTGCAGTTTGCGACCGCTGTCGAAGGCGCGTTCATGAACTGGTATCCCTGCTCCTCCATCTACTACCGCAACACCGCGATCATGAACTCCCAGAAGGTGAACACCGTTGTTGATTCCTACGTCACGCTGATCGGCTTCGGCGGCATCCAGTACATGACGTACAACTACGATGACGCTGAGTGGGCGGACTACATTGCCAACAACACCCTGGAATACTAATTCAAGGCGCACATTTGCCGTGATTCTCTGAAACTCGGCACGGGCATGGGGGCCTTTTGACCCCCATGCCCGATGTGCGTGTTAAAAAACGGTTGATTTTCGGGCGTTTCTTAAGGGGACGCTATGATTCCAAAGAGAAAAGTACAGAATAGTGATTCCTTAAGAAATGCCCAATAGGGATTCAATCCAGTCAGGCAAGCCCAGTCCGCGGTGATGCGCATCTCCAGCCGCATCCTCCGCGACCCCGTCACGGGTGGGGCGACGCACTCTGACGGCCGGAAGCAGGGGGGCAGCAGGGTTTCCCGCCCCTTCCGCTCAATATGAAAAACGGAGGTAACGTGGAATGTCCAAAAATGGTATGACACGATACATCATCAAGCGTGTCCTGTACATGTTCCTGGTGCTGTTCATCATCATGACCATGTGCTTTATCCTGATTAAGCTGCTGCCGCTGCCCGCCGTCCGCGAAATGGGCCGCGACATCAACCTCGTGCTCGCCAAGCGCGAAAAGATGGGCTACAACAAGCCGATCATGGTGCAGTACTTCCTGTACCTGAAGAGCATCCTGACCGAATGGGACTGGGGCGTCGGCGAGCAGATGTATGAAGGCATGGGTGTTTGGGCTGTCATGATGCAGAAGCTGCCCTACACGGTGCTGGTCAACCTGTATTCTATCCTGATTGCTATCCCGCTGGGTCTTGTCTTTGGCATCTACGCGGCGCTGAAGAAGAACAAGTGGCAGGATAACCTCATCTCCACCATGGTCATGGTCTTCATCTCGGTGCCAAGCTATGTGTACGCCTTTCTTGTGCAGTATTTCCTGTGCTTCAAGCTCGGCTGGTTCCCCTTGCAGGCAGCAAGCTTGTCACAGGCAGGGTCACTATTCAGCTGGACAATGTTTGTATCGCTGATTCCGGCAGTGCTGTCGCTGGGCTTCGGCGTTGTGGCAGGCCTGACGCGCTACACCCGTGCGGAGCTGAGCGAGGTGCTGACCGGTGACTACATGCTGCTGGCGCGCACGAAAGGTCTGACCAAGGCACAGGCAATTTCCCGTCACGCGCTGCGCAACGCAATGGTCGTCATCCTGCCGATGATTATCGGTGAGTTCATCGGTATTCTGGGCGGCTCGATGATTATCGAGAACATCTTCGGCATTCCCGGTATCGGCAACCTGTATATCAACTCCATCAATGTCCGCGATTATAATTTCTTCATGGCGCTGAACGTGTTCTATACGGCAATTGGCCTGGTTTCGGGCATTGTCATTGACATCAGCTACGGGTTTATTGACCCGCGCATCAGAATGGGGTCGAAGAAATGATGGAAAAGAATCTGTATCCGGAAATCCCGAAGGAAAAGTTTAAGTTTGTCCAAAAGGACGAGCGCATCCACGACGAAAAGCTGCAGGAAGACAATCAGGCAGAATGCCACGACGAAAAGCTGCAGACCAAGTCCGTCAGCTATCTGGGCGATGCATGGCTGCGCTTCCGCAAGAACAAGTCCTCCGTCGTGGCATTCTGCCTGATTGTCTTCCTGCTGCTGTTTGCCATCATCACGCCGTTTGTGTCGCCGTACACGGTGCAGTTCCGCGACGGCTACTACAAGTCGGTGCTGCCGAAGAACACGCTGTTTGAAAACGCGGGTTTCTGGGATGGCGCGCGCAAGGAAAAGGTCAGCGAAATCGGCTACCATTACTACAACGCCATCGGTCAGGAAACGGGTGTGCCGGTCGTGAAGAAGGAATACGACCACTACACCGATGTCAACGGCGTGACGTACTACAACCTGCGCGTGGATTCCTACGCGCTGGTCGGCTTCGCGTATGTCAACCTGAGCGAAACGGAATACAACAACCTGATGGCGTATCAGAACGAGAAGGACATTCAGGTCATCTACCCGCTGCAGAAGACCCACAATTCGCAGTACATGATGGGCAACGGCGGCGCGAACTTCTGGTACCAGCTCAAGGACGAGAGCGTGAACACCAACGGTGATCCGGCGCTGGATGAAAACGGCAGCCTGATTCCGAACTACCTCACGTCCGACAACCCGAACAAGGCGAACTACAACAGCAAGCGCATTGCCGGCGACGACGGCGCGGATGGGCAGTGGTACACCTACGCCCAGAAGAACCAGACTGGCTACCGCGTGCGTGTGCACTATCTGGAGTACTTCCGCTATGTCAACGGCTATGAACCCACGTTCATTTTCGGCACGAACAACTACGGGCAGGATATTTTCACCTGCTTGGCAGTCGGCGCGCGCCTGAGCTTCCTGCTGTCCATCGTCGTGGCGAGCATCAACTTCATCCTCGGCGTGCTGTACGGCTCCATCGAGGGTTACTACGGCGGCGCGGTTGACATGGTGATGGAGCGTATCTCCGACGTGCTGAACAGCGTGCCGTTCATGGTTGTCGCAACCCTGTTCCAGCTGCACTTGGCGGAAAAGGTGGGCGTGCTGCCATCCCTGCTGTTCGCTTTCGTCTTGACAGGCTGGGTCGGTACGGCGGCGCGTGTGCGTACGCAGTTCTACCGCTTCAAGGGTCAGGAATACGTCTTGGCGGCGCGCACGCTGGGCGCATCCGACGCTCGCTTGATTTTCAAGCACATCTTCCCGAACAGCCTGGGCACCATCGTGACCGGCGCGGTCATGACCATCCCCGGCGTCATTTTCTCCGAATCCATGCTCAGCTACCTGCACATCATCAATCTGGAAACGTCGTCGCTGACCTCTATCGGCACGCTGCTTTCCGGCGGTCAGGCGTACTTGAGCACCTACCCCCACATCATCATCTTCCCGGCAATCTTCATCGCCATTTTGGAAATTGCTTTCAACCTGTTTGGTAATGGCCTGCGCGACGCGCTGAATCCTTCGTTGAGAGGAGCGGACGACTGATATGGCAAAGCTGGAAGTCCGAAACTTGACCATCTCCTTCCGCACAAACAACGGTGCGGTTCGCGCAGTGCGCGATATTTCCTTCAATCTGGAGGAAGGCGAAACGCTCGCCATCGCCGGTGAATCCGGTTCCGGCAAGTCCGTCACCACCCGTGCTATCATGGGCATTCTGGCGGGCAACGCCATGGTGGATGCGGGCGAAATCATCTACGACGGCAAGGATTTGCTGAAGATTCCGGAAGAAGAGTTCCACACCCTGCGCGGCCACAAGCTGGCAATGGTGTTCCAAGACCCGCTGAGTGCCCTGAACCCTATCATGCGCATCGGCAAGCAGCTGACGGAAGCCATGCTGCTGAACAACAAGGAACGCCGCCGCGATGGCAAGGAACGCTTCAACAGCCTGCTGGCGCAGCTCGAAAAGACGATGGTGGCGGATGCCGAGGCGCGCGGACAGGGCGCACAGGCGCGCGAAGCCATCCACGCCAAAACGAAGCAGTTCGACCACTTTGCTTCCGTTGGGCTGAAGATGGAATATACCTATAAGGAAGCGATGGAATCCATCGTTGAGTGCATGGACGGCATGGACGAAATCGACAATGCCATCCTGACGAGCAAGGACAAGGATGTCCGCGAAATCTGCGGCCGCATCCGCAAGTCCCTGAAGCATATCTTCGATCCGTACACCTTCGATGAGAATGACCCGGAAATCGCGAAGTGGCATACGGCGCTGGAAGGCTTCCAGAAGAACTACACGCGCCGCCGCGAAAGCGAAATGCGCGCGCTGATGGCGGACATGACCGCTAAGCTGGGTGCGATGGTGAATGCGCAGGAGCCGAACTTCTTCTGCATCGGCTATCTGGCGGCGAGTGGCAAAACGCCCGACCCGAAAAAGCAGTCCATCACCGAGCTGAACCAGATGGCGCGCGAAACGCTCGACCGCGAGTTCATGATTGACTTCTTGCAGGACATTGCTCACGCGCTCCAGTACTCCAGCCAGCAGGCGGCGAAATCGCAGCAGGCGGCGGTGGATACGCTCCGCAGCGCCCTGAAGGTCTATCAGCAAAAGCCGCTGAACGAGGGCGAATGCAAGGAAGCGCTGCACAAATCGGCTGCGGCGGTTGAAGCAGCCATCGACAAGCTGCAGCTGGATAAGGACAATCAGGCGTACGTCTACCGTTCGGGTGCACAGTCTTACATCGACCGCTATGCCCGCTCCAAGACGCACAATCCGAAGGAAGAAAAGCGCTACGCCCGCGAGCAGAAGAAGTTTGAGGCGCAGAAGGCGAAGGGCAAGAATCCGCCGTCCGTTATCCCGAAGAACCTGATTGACGCGGATATGGCGCAGCACAACCTCTGCGAAATGACACGGAGCCTGCTGAAGCACTTTGAGGAACTCATCGCGGCGAGCGAAACGAAGGACTTTGACGTGCTGGCGGTGGAAATGGTGGACTACATGAAGGCGCGCGCGCAGGATTACGCCTTCAAGCTCACCAAGGGTATGGCACGCCACCGCGCCATCGAATTGATGAAGGAAGTTGGTATTCCGGAACCGCACAAGCGCTTCTATCAGTATCCCTTTGAGTTCTCCGGCGGTATGCGTCAGCGCATTGTTATCGCTATTGCGCTGTCCGCGAACCCGGATATCCTCATCTGCGATGAACCGACAACCGCATTGGACGTGACCATTCAGGCGCAGATTCTGGAGCTGATTAACCGCCTGAAGAAGGAACGCCGCCTGTCGGTCATCTTCATCACGCATGACCTTGGCGTTGTGGCGAACATGGCGGACCGCATTGCCATCATGTACGCCGGCAAGATTGTCGAGTACGGCACGGCGGATGATGTGTTCTACGACCCGCGCCACCCGTATACATGGGCGCTGCTGTCCTCCATGCCGGACTTGGAGACGCGCGAGAAGCTGGAAGCTATCCCCGGTACGCCGCCGGATATGATTCTGCCGCCGAAGGGCGATGCTTTCGCCGCGCGCAACAAGTACGCAATGGAAATCGATTTTGAGGAACAGCCGCCGATGTTCCATGTCAGCGAGACGCATATGGCGGCGACGTGGCTGCTGCATCCGAACGCGCCGAAGGTAAATCCGCCGGCGATTGTGGTGGAACGCATTGAACGCATGAAGAAGGAGCAGGCTGAACGAGAGGCAGCAGAAGCCTTGCAGAACGCGAAGAAAGGAGCCGCCGAAGCATGAAAATCGCAAAGGGAATCGCCTCGGTGCTGAAAACGATTGGGCTGGTGGTTATGGCCATCGCCATCGTAATGAGCATCTATGTTGTGGCGAATGACGGTGCGGGATGGTCTACGCTATCGGGGGCGCTGCGCTCTTATCAGCAGAACGCTTCCGTGGTTACGCGCGCTTGGTTCGACAAGCAGTATTTCTCCGCCATGATTGATGCCGCATCCACCAAGACGCTGGGCGGGGACGTGCGCCAGAATCGCGCGCTGACGTTCTATACGACGTGGGTGAATGAACTGGCAGCGGGGCAGGACACGCTGTCCAAGCAGAAGCTGGATACTTTCTGCGCTGATTTCGATCAGAATTTCGACGTGGATGCGTATCTGACGCTCTATGAGCAGCAGGAA
>ERZ1026968.892-NODE-892-length-10574-cov-3.807206_pt1 | contig 10574 bp, 11 predicted proteins | sample MGYA00519295_ERZ1026968 | MGnify/ENA primary metagenome ERZ1026968 (study PRJEB26926, sample SAMN06164480) | human gut metagenome | biome: ENVO:00009003; feature: ENVO:2100002; material: ENVO:00002003 | host: Homo sapiens | place: USA | collected 2012 ...
GTCGGCAGCGTCAGATGTGTATAAGAGACAGTAATAATGCAGAGCTTTTACGAATTTTTTCAATCTGCGGAGATATAATACTGCCTGAAAATATAGATAATAAAAAGCTTATCGGAATAGGAGCATATGCCTTTGCAGGAGAAGGTTCGTGGAATCGTGTTTGTAAGAAATATAATGATGTTATAGCTTGCGGAGAATCATCTTACCCTGCGATTTGTACCAATGAACTTACAAGTATAGCATTGCCAAGTTCTATTGAATATATCGGCGACTATGCTTTTTATAATTGCAGAAATTTAAGAGAAATATCTCTTTTCGGAGGAGTTCAGAACATAGGTGGCGGAGCGTTTATGAATTGTGGAAAGCTTTCTAAAATTACGCTTAGAACGAATCGGAATGAGCATACTTGCCTTAATAAATTACTTTCTGAACTCACGAAAGAGCAATATTTAACCATTATTTTTATAGATACTAATGAAAAAGCTGTTATGCTTATGCCTGAATATTTTGAGGAATCCATAGAAAATGGGCCAGCGAGAATTTTTGAACATTTTACAAGGGGTAGTGGTTTTCGTTATAGGCAATGCGTAAGCAATGGATTGATAAATTTTGCAGAATATGATTCGTGCTTTAAATTTGCGGTGATTGATGAAAACGAGGAAATATGTTCAGAAATTGCAATTCTGAGGTTGATGTATCCGACAGAACTTTCTGTTGAGGCTAAATCGACTTATATAGCTTACCTTTCGGAGAATATTTCTATTGTGCTAAATCGTAAAATCAAGAATGGAAATTATGATGCTGTGGTATTTTTGTGCGAAACAATTAAACCTGATGAAGATATTCTTGAAAATGCTATTCTTACAGCAAGAAATAAACAGAAAACAGAAATTCTTGGATATTTGATGAATATCAAAAATGAGCATTTCGGAAAAAGCAGACGCAGACGCTTTGAATTATAGGGGCAGCATTATGAGTGATGAATATACAAAAGCGATAGAAACTTCCAAAACCAAGCTATATATAGCTATGAGATTTTTAGGGCTTGCACTCGGAAGTCTTACCCTTGAGGAAAATGATAAGCTTTCAAGCTGTGCAACAGATGGCTTTAAATTCTATTACAATAAGGATTATATAGAAATTTCTAAGGGTATAGCCTTAAATAGGGCATATCTTCATTCCGTTTTGCATTGCCTTTATCGTCATATTATAATGAGAAATTCAAGGGATAAACTCCTTTGGGATATTTCTTGCGATATTGCCACAGAACATATTATAGATTCTATTATGAATAAGTATGTTCAAAGACATCAATCACACGAAAGAGCAACAGTTTATGCCTTGCTTCGTGCGAAAAAATCATCTTTTACAGCTCAATCTGTTTATACAGTTTTAAGTGGCCAACAATTTGATGAGCAGACTTTGATGTCTATTTCGCAGGAATTTTATATTGATGACCATTCCTTGTGGTGTGATGAAAACGCACCTAAACAAAAAATCGAAAGCCTTATGCAAAAATGGGGAAAAATAGGCGAACATACCAATTCAGAGGCACAAACATTTGCAAGAGAAAGTGCGGAATCAGCCGAGGAACTTATTGATGTACTTAATCTTGCAAACAGAAATGATAAAAGCTATTCGGAACTTTTGAAAAAATTTTCTATCAGGCAAGAGATTTTAAAACCTGATGAGGATAGCATAAATACTTCCTTTTATATGTACGGATTTTCGCTTTATGGCAATCTTGCTTTGATTGAACCACAAGAAACAAAAGAGGAAAAGAAAATCCGAACCTTTGCAATAGTTATAGATACTTCAATGTCCTGTTCAGAGGAGGTAATCAGAGGCTTTTTGACTGAAACCTATGAAATATTGATTTCAGATGAGCTTGCACCAAACGCAAATGTTCGTATAATTCAATGCGATGATGAGGTTCGTTCGGATATGGTTTTACGCTCAACGGCTGATATAAAGAGATTATCTGAAACTTTTACAGTAAAGGGCAGAGGTGGAACAGATTTTCGCCCAGCTTTTCAGTATATAAATGATTTAATTGACAAAGGAGAGTTAAAGGGTTTAAGAGGAGTTTTTCTTTTTACGGACGGAGATGGAATTTTTCCGAAAAAGCGTCCTAAATATGATACAGCCTTTGTTTTCCCGAATGAAGAATATCCCGAAGAAAAGATACCGTCTTGGGGCATACGCTGTATTATAGAGTGATATAGTTAAAGTTTATATTTCTTAAAGTTATTGTGAATTGATAGCTATTTAATTATTACATTTGCACGAAGAGAATACCTCTGCGAATACTTATTTATTGCGGTTTGTGGCTATAAAAAAAGCTTGCAAGTTTAGGTGATGTATGATATAATATTTAAGCGTTTGAATCTGTCGACCTAAGACAGGTTTCAAAGCTCGTCAAAAAGACGAACTATGAAACGGACAGTCCTCTGCATTATTTATAAAAAATTATGCAAGAATGTCTTAAATAACAGGAGGATATTAAAATGGATGCACTTAAGACAATCGCAGCTTCTTCATTGAAGGCAGAAACACCAAAGTTTAACATCGGTGACACAATTAAGGTCGGTGTTAATATTCGTGAGGGTGAAAAGGAAAGAGTTCAGATGTTCGAAGGAACAGTTATTGCTAAGAAGGGCAGCGGCGTTGCTGAGACCTTCACAGTAAGAAGAGTTTCTTACGGCGTTGGCGTAGAAAGAGTTTTCCCAATTCATTCCCCAAATGTAGTAAGCGTTGAAATCATCAGACACGGTCGTGTACGCAGAAGCAAGCTCTACTACCTCAGAGATAGAGTTGGTAAGGCTTCTAAGGTTAAGGAACAAATCAGATAATGTAACTTGGGGACGCTATGTCCCCTTTTTGCTATTTCCATAATTTTTATGGGTGATTTATTTCTTGCAGAATTTCTGTAAGTAAAGGGAGGTCTTTTTTTGTCGGAAGAAATTAAAAAGACGGAGAGCTTATCTCCCGAAGAAAATCAAGAAACAGAAAATGTTTCCGTAGAAGAACAGAAAACCGAATTTAAAGCTGAGAAAAAATCTGAGAAAATAGCTGAAACAGATATTACCAAGGAGGCAAAGACAACCTCCTATGGAGCAGTAACATCAGTCTTTGAATGGGTACAGCCACTTCTTGTTGCACTTGTATGTGTAACCTTGCTTCTTACATTTGTATTCAGACAGGTTACAGTTTCAGGTAGCTCTATGTATGATACTCTCGAAAACGGTGATAGGCTTATTGTCACAAATATGTTCTATGAACCGCAGGTCGGCGATATAGTTGTTATCAGCCATGGTCAAAGCTATGACCACGCATTGATAAAGAGAGTTATTGCCTTAGAGGGACAAAAGCTTTCTATAAACTTTGAAACAGGCGATGTAGTTGTTGACGGAGTATTGCTTGATGAGAAGTATATAACTGGTAAGACTATCGAAGACCCAAGAAGTCCTTTGGAGGTTCCGTCTGTTATACCTGAGGGCTATGTATATGTAATGGGTGATAACAGAGAGCATTCAAGCGACAGCCGTAATACAAATATTGGACTTATAAAGAAAAGCGATATTGTAGGTAAGGCACAGTTCAGAATTTTCCCGTTTAATTCATTCGGTTCTATTTATTGATGGTGAAATATGGAAGAAGTAATTTCGATACAGTGGTTTCCTGGTCATATGACGAGAACAAAGCGTCAGCTTGCAGCAAGTTTAAAGCTTGTTGATTGCGTTGCAGAGATTATAGACGCTCGTATTCCGTTTAGTAGCAGAAATCCTGATTTAAGAAAGCTTATAAATAACAAACCTCGTATCGTACTTATGAATAAGTGCGATATTGCAGACAAGACTCAAAATCAAAAGTGGATTGCTGTATATAAAAACGCAGGGATTACCGCTTTGCCCGTAGACTGCAAAACTGGTAAGGGCTTAAATGCTTTTATGCCAGCCGTAAGAACAGTTCTTGCGGATAAAATCAAGGCTTGGGAAGCTAAGGGTATGAAGGGCAAAACCATTAAAGTTATGGTCGTTGGAATACCTAATGTTGGTAAATCAAGCTTTATTAATAAAATGGTTAAACAAAGTAAGGCTAAGGTTGAGGACAGACCTGGTGTTACAAGAGGTAATCAGTGGTTTACTATTGGCAAGGGCTTTGAATTGCTTGATACTCCAGGCGTTTTGTGGCCTAAGTTTGAGGATAAGCTTGTTGGCGAAAGGCTCGCATTTACAGGTGCAGTCAAGGACGATATCATGGACATGGAATATCTCGCCTGCCGTCTGCTGGAGTTTTTGAAAGAGAACTATCCTGAGCTTATCGAGAAACGTTATGGCATCAGAACAGATGATATAGAGCCTGCTGACGAGGAAACTATCGGCTGTGTGGTAGGCTTTGAGCTTCTTGAAAGAATAGGCAGAAAGCGTGGCTTTTTAGTTTCTGGCGGAGAGATAAATACCGAAAGGGCAGCCATTACAGTTATGGACGAGTTCAGAAACGGTACTCTCGGCAGACTTACTCTTGAAAAGCCAAAGGGGTATTGATATGACGCTCAGCGAGTTTGACAACGAGATAAGAAAAGATCATAACGTGGTGTGCGGCTGCGATGAAGCTGGCAGAGGTCCTCTTGCAGGAGATGTGTTTGCCGCGGCTGTGATATTTGATAAGGACACAGTTATAGAGGGGATAAACGACAGCAAAAAGCTTACAGCGAAAAAGCGTGAGGAGCTTTTTGATGAGATAATGGAAAAAGCAGTTGACTTTTCTATACAGACCGCAACCGTGGAAGAGATAGAGGATATAAATATACTTAACGCCGCAATGCTTGCAATGAAAAGAGCGGTGGAGGATATGGACACAAAGCCTGACGTTTGCCTTATCGACGGCAACAAGACCCCTGAGGGGCTTGAGTGTCCTGCCATAGCGGTGGTAAAAGGAGATGCCAAAAGTCAGGCAGTGGCGGCGGCTTCAATTCTTGCAAAGGTCGCAAGGGACAGGTATATGGAGCAAATGGCTGAACAATATCCTGAGTATCGGTTTGAGAAGCATAAGGGCTATGGCACAAAGCTCCACTATCAGATGATAGACCAGTATGGACCATGCGGGATACATAGAATGAGTTTTCTCAAAAAGTATTATGCAAAGAAAAATGGGCATTGACCATACCCAGCGCCGAAAGGCGGGCAATATCGGGGAGGACGCAGTTTGCGGTTTTCTTGTAAGACACGGGTATGAGATAATAAAGAGGAATTTTACCGTCAGAGGCGGTGAAATAGATATAATCGCAGAGAAAGCGGATATCATAGCCTTCGTGGAGGTCAAAACTAGGGAGCATGGCTCTCTTACCTCCGCTGAAGAGGCTGTTGATCCGGTCAAGCAGTGGCGTATCGTTCAGACAGCACAGGCTTTTTGTAAGGGGATTTTAGAGCCTGTGTGCTGTCGGTTCGATGTTGCGGCGGTGGAGCTGGAGAACGGCAGAGTCAAAAAGCTGAGATATTATGTGAACGCTTTTGATGCAAGTATGAAATAAAGACCATGGGTCGGATATGCCGAACGAACTGTGTCTGTAGGGGCGAACACTGTTCGCCCGTGACGTGGAATGTTAGACGTTATCTGAACAAATGGTCTGTAAATAGCCGACACCTGTCGGACATCTAAAACAAGAAGGGTTGTTGTTTATGTTTTACAAAAGTACAAGAAACAGCGAAGTAAAGGTTTCGTCTGCACAGGCGATAGCACAGGGCATTTCTGAGGACGGCGGTCTTTTCGTTCCGTCTGAGATACCTGCCATAACACTTGATGATATCAAGGCTCTTGGCGAAAAAAGCTACGCTGAGAGAGCATTTTTCGTTTTCTCAAAGTACCTCACAGATTTCACAGAGGCTGAGATACGCTACTGTGTAGAGGGTGCTTACAACACAAAGAATTTCGACACAGACAATATTGCAGAGCTTGCTCACCTTTTTGACGGCACTTATATGCTTGAATTGTGGCATGGTCCAACTTGTGCATTTAAGGATATGGCTCTCCAGATACTTCCATATCTGCTCACAACTTCTATCAAGAAGCTTGGCGTTGACAAGAAAGTAGTTATTCTCGTTGCTACATCAGGCGACACTGGCAAGGCTGCTCTCGAGGGCTTCAAGGACGTTGAGGGTACAGAGATACTGGTGTTCTATCCAGAGGACGGCGTTTCAGCTATGCAGAAAAAGCAGATGACAACTCAGGAGGGCGGCAACGTCGGCGTTTGCGCTATCAAGGGTAACTTTGACGACGCTCAGACAGGTGTTAAGACTATCTTCACAAGCAAGGAAACTGCCGACAAGCTTGCTGAGAACGGCATGATGTTCTCCTCTGCAAACTCTATCAACTGGGGCAGACTTGCACCACAGATAATCTACTATGTATCTACATATGCTCAGCTTGTTGCTGACGGCGAGATAGAGCTTGGCGATAAGATAAATATAGTTGTTCCAACAGGCAACTTCGGTAATATCCTCGCAGGCTACTATGCAAAGCATATGGGCGTTCCTGTTAATAAGCTTATCTGCGCTTCAAACGCAAATAACGTCCTCACAGACTTTATAAAGACAGGTATTTATGACAGAAATCGTCCGTTCCATACAACTATCTCACCTTCTATGGATATCCTTATTTCCTCTAACCTTGAAAGACTTCTTTATCACCTCAGCGGCTCTGACGACGCTCAGATAAGAGAGTGGTTCGGCAGCCTTTCTAAGACTGGCAGATATGAGGTAACAGACGAAGTGAAGAAGGCTATCGCTGACGAGTTCTATGCAGGCTGCTGCGACGATGAGCAGACAAAGGCTTGCATTAAGGAGATCTATGACGAGTATTCATACACTTGCGACACTCACACAGCCGTTGCAGTGAAGGTATACAAGGACTATGCGGCTGCTACTGGCGACAAGACAAAGACTGTTATCGCTTCAACAGCAAGCCCATATAAGTTCTCAGGCTCAGTTCTTGCAGCTATCGGTAAGGATACAAACGCTGACGAGTTCGGTCTTGTTGACGAGCTTGCCGAGGTTTCAAAGATACCTGTTCCTGCTTCACTTGCTGCACTTAAGGATAAGGAAGTAAGATTCACAAAGGTAATCGACAAGGCTGATATGAAGGACTACATCTATTCAGCTCTGGGTATTTGATATGTACCCGTCCGACTATTGTCGGGCGGAGGTCAGCGCACAGCGTATGTCCACTGACCATGGCGAGTGGAATTAGCCTCTTGCCTTGAATGTCTTGCACTCTGTTTCGTCACAGCAGTTAGGGTCGGTGCAGGTACAGCCTACATTGATCTTGCCTGCGGTACATTCGCAGTTGTTGCTGTTGTAAACGCAGTTGTCTACGTTGCAGTGGATACCGTAAATTCTATCCTTCTCCATTTGTACATCGCTCCTTCTGCAGCTTTTTGCTGCAAAAGTAGTATGTGCATGAGTGGTCGGGATAATACATGAAGTTTCTGGAATGGAGGAAAAACCGTGAGCCTATTTGCCATTGCCGACTTGCATTTGTCGCTGGGTACAGATAAACCAATGGATATATTCGGTGGCTGGTCTGACTATGTGACAAAGCTTGAAACAAACTGGCAGAACAAAGTTCGTCCTGAGGACACTGTGGTGATACCAGGTGATATCTCGTGGGGAATGAATTTTGAGCAGTCGAAAAAAGACTTCGAGTTCATAAATAAGCTCAACGGCAGAAAAATAATATCCAAGGGCAATCACGATTATTGGTGGAACACCAAGAACAAAATGGATAAATTTTTCGCAGAAAACGGTTTTGATACCATAAATATCCTGCATAATAATCATTACAGCTATGATGGCTACGGCATATGCGGAACGAGAGGCTGGATAAGCGATAATGGTGAACCTGCAGATCAGAAGGTTCTGGCAAGGGAAGCAGGCAGACTTGCACTCTCTATCGAGTCTGCGCAAAAGGCAGGCTTAGAGCCTGTGGTGTTTTTGCATTATCCGCCGCTTTTCGGCAATAGCTGCAATTATGATATGCTTGAAGTGCTTCATAAATACGGCATAAAAAAGTGTTTTTACGGACACCTTCACGGAAGAGCCCACGCTTATGCAATAAACGGCACTCGTGACGGAGTGGAATATCGGCTTATAGCTAGTGATTTCTTGCATTTTGACCCATTGGACATAACGAAAATTGTGCAAAGTGACAATTTATAAAAAAATGCTGGAAATGACAATATATTTGTGCTATAATGTATAAGATACATTTATATAATGGAGGAATAATAAATGAGTTTAAAAGCTACAAACAATGTTGAAACCAATAAGTACGAGCTTGAGATCGAGATCTCTGCTGAGGATTTTGAGGCTGCAATAGAGAAAGCTTATCTTAAAGCAAGAAAGAATATCGCTATGCCTGGCTTCCGTAAGGGCAAGGCTCCTAGAAAGCTTATCGAAAAGGAATACGGCGAGCAGGTATTTTTTGAGGACGCTGTAAATCTTCTGTACGCTCCTGTTGTAAACGGCGCAGTTGAAGAGTCCGGTCTGGAACTTGTTACTCGCCCAGAGGTAGAGGTAACTGAGATCAGCAAGGAAAACGGCGTAAAGCTCAAGGCAACTTGCATCACAAAGCCTGAGGTTGAAGTTAAGGACTATAAGGGTATAGAAGTTGAAAAAGTTGTCAATCCTGTAACTGATGAGGATATCAACAAGCAGCTTGACGCTCTCAGAGAGAAGAATGTAACTGTTGAGACAGTTGACGACAGAGCAGCTGAGAACGGTGATGACGTTGTTATCGACTTCGAGGGCTTCAAGGACGATGTTGCTTTCGAGGGCGGTAAGGCAGAAGACTTCACACTGTCACTTGGAAGCGGTCAGTTCATTCCTGGCTTTGAGGATCAGATCGTTGGTCACAACGCCGGTGAGGATTTCGACATCAACGTAACATTCCCTGATGAGTATCAGGTAAAGGAACTTGCAGGCGCACCTGCTGTATTCAAGATCAAGCTCAAGAGCATATCAAAGAAGGTTATGCCTGAGCTGGACAATGATATGGTAAAGGATTCAACAGAGTTCGATACAGTTGACGAATACAAGGCTGACGTTAAGAAGAAGCTTGAGGAAGCTAACGAGAAGCACGCTGATTCTGAGGTAGAGGCTAAGATATTCGATAAGGTCATCGAGAACATGACAGCAGAGATCCCACAGGTTATGTTTGACAACAGAGTAAACGAGATGATCGGCGAGCTGGAGCAGAGACTTGCACCACAGGGCATCTCACTTGATCTCTATATGCAGTATACAGGTCAGACTATCGACACTGTAAAGAAGGCATATGCTGAGCAGGCTGAGAAGCAGGTCAAGCTCAGACTTGCACTTGAAAAGATCGCAAAGCTTGAGAATATCGAGGTAACTGAGGACGAGCTTAAGGCTGAGTTCGATAAGCTTGCTGAGGCTTACAAGCTTGACGTTGACCAGATCAAGCAGTTTATCCATGATGACGACCTTAAGAAGGATATTGCAGTTGGCAAGGCTGTTGACCTTATCAAGGACGCAGCAGTTATAAAGTAAGATAATTTATGCTTTCGCCCGCATGACCTTATGCGGGCGAAAATAGATTAAGGAGGCAATTTTATGGCATTGGTACCTTATGTAGTGGAACAGACAAGCAGAGGCGAGAGAAGCTATGACATTTATTCCCGCCTGCTCAATGACAGAATAATCATGCTCTGCGACCAGATAGACGACGCAGTGGCAAGCGTAGTAGTGGCACAGCTGCTTTATCTTGAGGGACAGGATCCTGAAAAGGATATCGACCTTTATATAAACAGCCCTGGAGGAGTTATCACTGCCGGCATGGCTATCTATGATACTATCCAGTATATCAAGTGTGACGTGTCAACTATATGCATGGGTATGGCTGCTTCAATGGGTTCATTCCTGCTTTCAAGCGGCACAAAGGGTAAGAGATTTGCTCTGCCAAACAGTGAGATACTCATTCATCAGCCTCTTATCGCAGGCGGCGGAATTTCTGGTCAGTGTACAGATATCAAGATACATTCTGACCACATGGTAAAGACCAGAGAGAAGCTCAACAGGATACTTGCCCAGAACACAGGCAAGCCTATCGAGCAGATCAACATCGACACTGAGCGTGACAATTATATGACAGCTCAGGAGGCTCTTGAATACGGTCTTATCGACAAGGTAATAACTAACAGATAGGTTCGGTGAAATAAATGGCTAATGATACAATAAGAAAATGCTCGTTCTGCGGCAAGCCTGAGGACAAGGTTAGAACACTTTTTTCAGCAGGCACGAGCCACATTTGTGACGAGTGTGTACTTTATTGCTATAATGTTCTGGCTGAGCAGGAGGGACTTCCTACAACTAAGCAGCGCGGCAAGGGTAAAAATTCAGCTGACAGCGGCATAACCCTTAAGAAGCCTGCGGAGATAAAGGCAGTTCTTGATGAGTATGTTATCGGGCAGGAGGAAGCAAAGATAGCGCTTTCTGTTGCGGTATACAATCACTGTCTCTTATACACATCTCCGAGCCCACGAGACTAAGGCGAAT
>ERZ1026968.897-NODE-897-length-10525-cov-4.370774_pt1 | contig 10525 bp, 6 predicted proteins | sample MGYA00519295_ERZ1026968 | MGnify/ENA primary metagenome ERZ1026968 (study PRJEB26926, sample SAMN06164480) | human gut metagenome | biome: ENVO:00009003; feature: ENVO:2100002; material: ENVO:00002003 | host: Homo sapiens | place: USA | collected 2012 ...
CGTGCCAGACAAAAAGCATATATCACAGAAAAAGCCGGATTGACCAAGGAAGAGGCAGCCAGGTTCTTTCCTCTTTATTTTGAATTGCAGGACAAGAAAAAAGAGCAGAATGACAAGGCGTGGAGTCTGATTCGTCAGGGAAAGGACGAAAAGACCACCGAAGCCCAATATGATGTGATTATGGAAGGCGTGTACGATGCCCGTATTGCTGCCGACCGTTTGGACAAGACTTATTTTGCGAAGTTCAAGAAGATATTGTCTGCCAAGAAACTTTATCTGGTGCAGAAAGCCGAAATGCGTTTCCACCGGGAATTGCTGAAAGGGATGCGGCATAATGACAACAAAGATAAGGCGTCGAAACCCCAGCCGGGCAAGAAATGAAAAAGGATATATGTCCGGATTGAAAATTGTGCGGGTGCGTCAAAACTAAAATGACTGTTCTGAACAGTTACAGGTTGTAACTGTTCCTTTAAAAGGAGAGTGTGTCCAAATACACTTGATGATTTCTTTCGGACGCGGAATTACACGGATTTATTTTATCTTTTTCCGTGAAATCCATGTAATTCCGTGCCTGAAAAGAAACAGATAGTAAGTGAATTTCAGTTTCCTTTCTTTTCCAATGCTTTGGCTTCTTCCCATAATTTATCCATTTCTTCCAGCGTCATGTCGTGCAGGTTTCTGCCTTCCTTGATGCTATGTGCTTCCACATAGTTGAAGCGGCGGATAAACTTCTGGTTGGTATGCTCCAGTGCATTGTCCGGATTTATTTTATACAGGCGTGCGGCATTGATAAGGCTGAACATTACGTCACCGAATTCCTCTTCTGCTTTCTGCTTGTCCATGCGGGCCACTTCGGCTTGGAATTCTCCGATTTCTTCTTTTACTTTATCCCACACCTGTTCCCGTTCTTCCCAGTCGAAACCCACGTTGCGGGCTTTGTCCTGAATGCGGTATGCCTTGATGAGCGAGGGCAGGGCGGCGGGCACACCGCTCAACACCGTTTTGTTGCCCCCTTTTTCCTTGAGTTTCAACTGTTCCCAGTTTTCGGATACCTGTCCGGCAGTCTCCGCTTTCACATCACCGAATACGTGGGGATGGCGGAAGATAAGCTTTTCACATAAGCGGTCGCATACATCCTTTATGTCGAAATCGCCGGTTTCCGAACCTATCTTGGCATAGAAAGCCACGTGGAGCAGCACGTCTCCCAGTTCTTTGCAAATATCCTGCTTATCGTCGCGCATCAGGGCATCGCATAGTTCATAAGTCTCTTCAATGGTATTGGGACGCAGGCTTTCGTTGGTCTGCTTCTTGTCCCAGGGACATTTCACACGCAGTTCGTCGAGTATGTCGAGGAAGCGGCCGAAGGCTTCCATCTGTTCCTTTCTTGTATGTTGCATGAGTTATTTTTTTAATTAAACATTATTGACGCAAAGATACTGTTTTTCTTCCATTCCTCATACGAAATCAGCAGACCTACCACTTCCGAGTAGTTTTTCCGTCCGCTTTCTATCTTGTTTCCTTTCAGGTATAAGTCGTATATCCGGTCCTGAATGCGGCCGATTACAGGATTGTATTTCTTCATCCAGTACTCGCTGTTCTTCTTTGCCAGTCCGATAATCTCCGGACGTATGCGCCGGAAGAGCTGCGCGTATTCCTCTTCAGCCATGAGCCGGCGGGCGTTGTTCAGGACATGCGGCAGTACGGAAAGGTAACCGCTGAAGCGGATGGCCTGCACTTGCGAGCGTGTACATACCTGATAGGCGTAGAAATTGGCTTCCGCCTCGCTGGTGATACCCAATAAGTGGGCAAACTCGTGGGCGTAAGTAGCCGGATATTGCGAGGGGAGCAAGTCGCCGTTCAGGGTGAACTCGCAGAAGAAAGGTCCCATGCCGCCGGTGACGCCTACCATGGAAATCAGTGGGGTGAATAGCATCGTCTTTGCGCGGGGCGTTTGATGGAAGGGGCGGTGAACGCCTAAGGAGTCACCGATTTGATTATAGACCCGTACGCTTTCACGGCAGACCAGCTCTTTTTCGACCGACGTAATATCGGTGTAAGAGCTGTTCAGATTCTCGATATAGCTGTCTGTAAAACTCCGAAAGTTATCAGGAGTATAGGCTGTGTAAGGAATGCGCGTCCGCTCGTAAAAGTTTTTTTGCGAGTAATTCAGTCCCCATGCCAGATAGAACCATACGTACACCCATAGAAGATACTTTACATCTTTCTGCAGGATACGGTTCCATTTCTGTTTGCGGATGCAGCGTGCGTAAACAGGGTAGAGAAGTATGCCGGCGATACTTAGCGCAATGAACAGGTCGCCGATGGCGAAAGGCACAAGCCGGGAGAAGGACGAAAGTGCCCGGGCGATGGACGGGTATACGTACATGGCGTAGGCATCTCCCAAACCGGGCACTGTCTGCACGCACAATACGAGCAACAAAAAAAATATCAAAAGTAATGAATTGCCTCTGAATCTCACTCCTGCTATTGTTATGTTACGCTTCATTCTATTCTTCTTTTTGGGGCCCGTGCCGGTTTCCTGCCTTCGGTGCTGTTGTTTCTCCCTGTGGGAACGGGAGTTTCAAGCGGTGGATACTCCGGTTTCCTTACGTGGAAACTGCTGTTCCCTTGCGTGGAAACTTCCGGTTTCGGTAGCCGAAGCCGAAGCGGCACCGGGTGCTTGTTACGGCAACTCCGTATAAAATCATCATTTGTAAAGCAAAGGTATGTAATTCTTTTCATTGCTTTTGCCGGATAAAGCTATTAATTTATTAATTTTGCGCCCATTATAACAAAATATAGATTTTAGAAACATGGAATTAGCAAGTAAGTACAATCCCGCTGACGTAGAGGGAAAGTGGTACCAGTATTGGTTAGACCACAAATTATTCAGTTCTAAACCCGATGGTCGTGAGCCCTACACCATCGTCATTCCGCCCCCTAACGTCACCGGTGTGCTCCACATGGGACACATGCTTAATAATACCATCCAAGATATCCTTGTACGCCGTGCCCGTATGGAAGGCAAGAACGCCTGCTGGGTTCCGGGTACGGACCATGCTTCCATTGCCACCGAAGCCAAGGTTGTGAACAAGCTTGCCGCACAGGGCATCAAGAAAACAGACCTTACCCGCGACGAATTCCTGAAGCATGCCTGGGAATGGACGGACGAGCACGGTGGCATCATCCTGAAACAGCTCCGTAAGTTGGGCGCTTCCTGCGATTGGGACCGCACAGCCTTCACCATGGATGAGAAACGCAGTGAAAGCGTGATTAAAGTGTTTGTAGACCTTTACAACAAGGGGCTGATTTATCGCGGTGTGCGTATGGTGAACTGGGACCCGAAAGCCCTCACCGCCCTCAGCGACGAAGAGGTTATCTATAAGGAAGAGCACAGCAAGCTGTATTATCTGAAATATTACGTTGCCGACGATGACATGTCCGGTGAGACGGGAGCCGAAGGCGAAGTAGTTCATCGCGACGCTTCCGGCAAGCGTTATGCCGTGGTAGCCACTACGCGTCCCGAAACAATCATGGGTGATACGGCGATGTGTATCAACCCTGCCGACCCGAAGAACCAATGGCTGAAAGGTAAGAAAGTGATTGTGCCGCTGGTGAACCGCGTTATTCCTGTTATCCAGGATGATTATGTAGACGTGGAGTTCGGTACGGGCTGTCTGAAGGTAACTCCTGCACACGATGTCAACGACTATATGCTGGGCGAGAAATACAACCTGCCCGCTATCGACATCTTCAACGACAACGGTACGCTGAGCGAAGCAGCCGGACTGTACGTAGGCATGGATCGCTTCGATGTACGCGAGCAGATTGAGAAAGACCTGCAGGGTGCCGGGTTGCTGGAAAAGGTGGAAGCCTATACCAATAAGGTCGGTTTCTCCGAACGTACCAACGTGGCAATCGAGCCGAAGCTCTCCATGCAGTGGTTCCTCAAGATGCAGCACTTTGCCGATATGGCTCTGCCCCCGGTGATGAATGATGACTTGAAATTCTACCCTGCCAAATATAAAAATACCTATAAGAACTGGCTGGAGAACATCAAGGATTGGTGTATCAGCCGCCAGTTGTGGTGGGGACACCGCATTCCCGCTTACTTCCTGCCGGAAGGCGGATATGTGGTGGCAGCCACTCCCGAAGAGGCCTTGAAGCTGGCACAGGAAAAGACCGGAAATCCTGCCCTTAAAATAGAGGATTTGCGTCAGGACGAGGATTGTCTCGACACCTGGTTTTCTTCCTGGTTGTGGCCTATCTCCCTGTTCGACGGTATCCTGAATCCGGGCAACGAAGAAATCAACTATTATTATCCTACCAGCGACCTGGTAACGGGGCCGGATATTATCTTCTTCTGGGTGGCGCGCATGATTATGGCAGGGTATGAATACGAAGGTAAGATGCCGTTCAAGAACGTTTACTTTACGGGTATTGTCCGCGACAAGCTGGGACGCAAGATGTCCAAATCGCTTGGCAATTCACCCGACCCGCTTGACCTGATAGACCGCTACGGTGCCGATGGTGTGCGTATGGGTATGATGCTTTCGGCTCCTGCCGGCAACGACATCCTTTTTGACGATGCGCTTTGCGAACAGGGACGTAACTTCAACAATAAGATATGGAATGCTTTCCGCCTGGTTAAGGGCTGGGAAGTGAGTGAGGAAGTGCCTGTGCCGGAAGCTGCCGAACTGGCTATGCGCTGGTTCGAGTCCAAACAGAATGCCGTGGCTGCCGAATTGGCAGACCTGTTCGGCAAGTATCGTTTGAGCGAAGCATTGATGGCGGTGTACAAGCTCTTCTGGGATGAGTTCTCTTCCTGGTATCTGGAGATGATTAAGCCTGCTTACGGACAGCCCATCAACAAGAAGGTGTACGATACGACTATCGGTTTCTTTGATAATCTGTTGCATCTGCTGCACCCGTTCATGCCGTTCATCACCGAAGAGTTGTGGCAGCACATCGTCGACCGTAAGGATGGAGAAAGCCTTATGGTAAGCCCTATCTCCATGTCGACGGAAGTGGACGAGGCTTTTGTACAGCAGTTCGAGGTGGTGAAAGAGGTTATCAGTAATGTACGTTCTATCCGTTTGCAGAAGAACATCGCCCAAAAAGAACCGTTGGAATTACAGGTTGTCGGTGAAAACCCGGTGGCTGCTTTCGATGCTGTCATTATCAAGATGTGCAACCTTTCTGCCGTAACCGCAGTTGAGGCTAAGGCCGACGGCGCTGCCGCTTTCATGGTAGGCACAACGGAATTTGCCGTTCCTTTGGGCAACATGATTGATGTGGAAGCCGAAATAGCCCGTATGGAAGCTGAATTGAAGCATAAGGAAGGCTTCCTGCAAGGCGTTCTGAAGAAACTGAGTAACGAGAAGTTCGTGAATAATGCTCCTGCTGCCGTTATCGAAATGGAACGCAAGAAACAGGCGGACGCGGAGAGTATCATCAGCTCACTGAGAGAAAGTATTGCCGCTTTGAAGAAAGCGTAAGACAGTATCTCCGATATAAAAGAAAGGTCCGGACTCAATAAAGTCCGGACCTTTTTTATGTACGTTGTACGATTCGTATATGATTCGTTATTTCTCCAGTAAGTCTTTTAGGAAAGCATCCAACTCCTCATCCAATCCCTTCAGCAGCTCTTCGTTTACCAGCAGGGTGTCATCGTCCAGCAACAAGAGTTCGGCTATGGTTTCCTTGTCGTCATCTACCAATACGAAAGAGAAAGGCTTCATGATGGTCAGCTTGTCAAAAGCACCCCGGTTCTTGAGGTTGCAGAGCAGATTGCTCAGGATGCGTTCCATGTTTTCGTAGAAATCATCGCCTTCGTATGTCATCCATTCTTCTATGGTGGTACTGGCGAGTTCTTTGTCATCATCGTCGAATATGGAAAATTCGCCCGAACTTTGGTTGGCTTGCAGATGGATATCCGTAACGACTGTCTGCTCACAACCGCAAGCGTACTTGCCGATTGCCTGTTTGATAGTTTCTTCGAGAAGAGATAATGCCGGTTGACTGAGTTTCATAATTGCTTTTCTTTACTTAATGGATGTTCAAAGGTATAAAAAAAACAATTACATTTACAGTATTTGACTAAAAATCATTATTAAATCGCTGCATTTGCATATTTAGGCGCGATAAGCCTTCTTTCCGCTCCTTTAATTCGGTGGCGTAAAGTGTTGTAAGGACGTAGTAGGGGATATCCGCTTTGCCAAGGTGAGTCAAATCTTTTTTATCCACGCCGTCTACGATACGTGCTTCGGCTTGCGCTTTCAACGCCCAGTCGAGAGCGGCGGCAATACTGTCCTGCATTTCATAGCCGACAGCAAGGTTATAGGCTGCCTGCATCTTTTTCTTTCCTTTTTGGGTGGCATAGGTCTGCTTCCATAGCCCGATGGCTGTGTTCCATTGCTTGTCCCGGGCATATACGGCGGCATCGCGCATGTTTACGGAACCGCCGCAGAACAGATAGCGGTTGGCGGTTTTCCAATACGGCAGCAGTTTTTTTACCGGTATGGTTCCGGCAAAATCAGAAGCTTGTTTTATCAGTTCTTCTTCACTGATGAGGTTGCCTTGTACAAAGGGACCGTTTCCGGTTTCTTCCCAGAAAATGCTGTCGTTAGCGTTGATTGTAGCCATAGGGGTACTGCGGTTGGGCAGGTAAATCCTGACAGTAGGATATATCCGGGCATCTACCGTGCCGTAATAAATGCCCCAGTCGCGCATGTACTTTATTTTGCGGACAGAGCGTATCTGTACGTTTTCCAATGCGATGAGGAAATCTACGTCCAAGTCATGCACCAACCGGTTTGTTTCTTCTTGTGACAGCGCTCCTTCGCGGGGAGTGACATCGTGGGCACGTAAGGCCGAATCGCAGATAACCACTTCGTTGAAGTAGTTCTCGTGGGCAAGGGCTTCGGCAAGGGATTCCGTGGCAATGGCGGCATTGCCGTTGTAATAATCTGTTCTGCTGGCTATCTCAAAATCGTCTTTTTTCTTCTCTTTGGCAAGAATAGGCTTGTTGTCCGGAACTTCAGGCATGTTATTGACAATGGCTACCCGTTTCAAACTCGGTGGGAAACTTACATCCGCCGGTAACATATAATCTATGGCAAGCGGTTCGACGGTTTGGCAACTCGCCAAAAACATCAAACAAGACAGTAACAGGTAATAAGAGTATTTAGTCATAGTCTTTTATTCTTAGTTCTGAAAAACAAAAGTAATCTTTTACTTGAATAAATAAAAGCCTCGAACAGTTTTTAACCGTTCGAGGCTCTTATTATAGTGATTATCGATTAGTGGTTAGTGATTAAGATTGGTACTCAATGAACCCTTAATCACTAACTCCTAATTGCTATTTTATGCATTCTTTCCGTGACAGTTCTTGTACTTCTTACCGCTTCCGCAAGGACAAGGGTCGTTACGTCCCACCGTCTTTTCTACGCGGATAGGTTCGCGTTTCTGCTGTTCGCGCGTATCCTGCTGGGCAGCGGCTTGCTGGTTCGGGTCGGTCAGGTCTTGCTTTTGCTCGCGATATTTGCTTAAATCCTGACGTTGTTCGGGAGCTGCCTGACGAACTTCCTGCGGTTCCTGTACCGGGATTTGTCCGCGCATCAGGATGGAAACTGTCTGATTGTTTATCTTGTCTACCATTGTATCGAACAGGTTTACAGACTCCAGCTTGTAAATCAACAACGGGTCTTTCTGTTCGTAGCTGGCATTCTGTACGGAGTGTTTCAAGTCATCCAGTTCGCGCAGGTTTTCTTTCCATGCTTCATCGATGACATGCAGCAGGATAGACTTCTCAAACGCTTTCACTACTTCCTTGCATTCGCTTTCATAAGCGGCTTTCAGGTTGCAGGAGATGTTATACATGCGCTTGCCGTCTGTAATGGGAATCAGGATGTTTTCGTACATGTGTCCTTGATTCTCGTATACCTGCTTGATAACCGGATAAGCGATTTGTGCCATACGTTCGGTTTTGCGTTTGAAAAGTTCCATGGCAGCATCAAAAGCCTTATCGGCAAGTTTCTCCTTTTTCTCGTTGCGGAACTCCTCTTCCGTGAACGGAGTTTCCATGGCAAGTGTCTGAAGAAGATCCATCTTGCAGTCTTCATAGGTAGGAGCTTCGATCGCATTGACACAACGGTCCCAAATCATGTTCACAATGTCCATACCGATACGTTCGCCCATCAAAGCGTGGCGGCGTTTGGTGTAGACTACGGTACGCTGTTTGTTCATCACATCGTCGTATTCCAGCAGGCGTTTACGGATACCGAAGTTGTTTTCTTCCACTTTCTTCTGTGCACGTTCGATAGACTTGGAAATCATGCTGTGCTCAATCATTTCGCCTTCCTTGAAACCGAGCTTGTCCATAACGCCGGCAATACGGTCGGAAGAGAACAGACGCATCAGGTCGTCTTCCAAAGACACGAAGAATACGGATGAACCGGGGTCACCCTGACGTCCGGCACGACCACGCAACTGGCGGTCTACACGGCGCGACTCGTGACGCTCCGTACCGATAATGGCAAGACCGCCCGCAGCTTTTACTTCCGGGCTCAGCTTGATGTCCGTACCACGACCCGCCATATTAGTGGCAATGGTTACGGCGCAACTCAAACCGGCTTTGGCTACGATGTCGGCTTCCTTCTGGTGCAGCTTCGCATTCAGTACGCTGTGCTCGATATGGCGCATAGTCAGCATCTTGCTCAGCATTTCGGAGATTTCAACGGAAGTAGTACCCACCAGGACAGGACGTCCAGCTGCCACCATTTTCTCAATCTCTTCGATAACGGCTTTATATTTTTCACGTTTGGTCTTGTAAACGCGGTCGTTCATATCGTTGCGGGCAATGGGGCGGTTGGTCGGGATAACGACTACATCCAGTTTGTAGATGTCCCAAAGTTCGCCTGCTTCCGTTTCGGCAGTACCGGTCATACCGGACAGCTTGTGATACATACGGAAGTAATTTTGCAGCGTAATCGTTGCAAAGGTCTGTGTGGCGGCTTCCACTTTCACGCCTTCTTTGGCTTCGATGGCCTGATGCAAGCCGTCGGAGTAGCGGCGGCCTTCCATGATACGTCCGGTCTGTTCGTCCACAATCTTCACCTGACCGTCGATAACCACGTATTCGTCGTCTTTCTCGAACATGGTGTAAGCTTTCAACAGTTGGTTGATGGTATGTACACGCTCGCTCTTGATGGCGAAGTTGGTCATAAGGGCGTCTTTCTTGGCAAGGCGTTCCTCATCCGTCAGGTCTTTTTCATTTTCCAGTTCGGAGAGCTGGGCGGTGATGTCGGGAAGTACGAAGAACGTAGGGTCGGCGGAGTTACCGCTAATTAAGTCTACACCCTTGTCGGTGAGGTCTACGCTGTTCAACTTTTCATCGATTACGAAATACAGCGGGTCGGTAACCTCGTGCATACGCTTGTTGTTCTGCTCCATGTAGATTTCCTCGGTTTTGAGCATACCGGCTTTGATACCCTGCTCGCTGAGGAACTTAATCAATGCCTTGTTCTTCGGCAAGCACTTGTGGCTGCGGTACAGGGCAAGGAATCCTTCTTCCTGTTCTTTCTTGTCGTTTGAAGCTATCAGGCGTTTGGCGTCGGCAAGGTATTGCGTGGCAAGTTTCTTCTGTGCTTCTACCAGGCGTTCTACCTGCGGACGGAGTTGCTCGAAGAGCTGGTCGTCGCCTTTGGGTACCGGACCGGAGATAATCAGCGGAGTACGGGCGTCGTCAATCAATACGGAGTCCACCTCATCGACGATGGCGTAATTGTGCTGGCGTTGTACCAGGTCTTTCGGGCTGATAGCCATGTTATCGCGCAGATAGTCGAAACCGAATTCGTTGTTCGTACCAAAAGTGATATCTGCGAGATAAGCCTGGCGGCGTGCGTCGGAGTTGGGCTGGTGCTTGTCGATGCAATCCACGCTCAAACCGTGGAACATATAAAGAGGACCCATCCATTCGGAGTCACGCTTTGCCAGATAGTCGTTCACGGTTACCACGTGTACACCGTTTCCGGTCAGTGCATTGAGGAATACGGGCAGAGTAGCCACCAAAGTCTTACCTTCACCGGTTGCCATTTCCGCAATCTTGCCTTTGTGCAGTACCACACCGCCGAACAACTGTACGTCGTAGTGTACCATGTTCCATACCGTATCATTGCCACCGGCTACCCAGTGGTTCTGGTAGATGGCCTTATCGCCTTCAATACGTACGAAATCTTTGGTAGCAGCCAGATGGCGGTCGAACTCCGTAGCGGTTACCGTGATTTCTTCATTTTCGGAAAAACGCTTGGCAGTTTCCTTTACGATGGAAAAAGCAGCGGGCAGCACCTCGTCCAATGCTTTTTCGTAAATATCCAGTATCTCTTTTTCCAGTTTGTCTATTTGAGCAAAGAGTTCTTCGCGTTCTTCCAGTTCCGTGTTTTCAACGCTTGCTTTCAGTTCTTCCACTTTGGAGCGTTGTTCCTGTCTCTTATACACATCTCCGAGCCCACGAGACTAAGGCGAA
>ERZ1026968.902-NODE-902-length-10493-cov-4.091876_pt1 | contig 10493 bp, 10 predicted proteins | sample MGYA00519295_ERZ1026968 | MGnify/ENA primary metagenome ERZ1026968 (study PRJEB26926, sample SAMN06164480) | human gut metagenome | biome: ENVO:00009003; feature: ENVO:2100002; material: ENVO:00002003 | host: Homo sapiens | place: USA | collected 2012 ...
CGAGATTCGCCTTAGTCTCGTGGGCTCGGAGATGTGTATAAGAGACAGTTCTGATAGTCTGCCTCATCATAAGAAGCCTTTCCTTTCAAATGTGCTGCGTAGAAGTGTACGCCTTCTTTTTGAAGCTCTGAAATGTCTTTTTTTAAATCCTCTGTATACAAAAACGGCATCCGGTAGATCGATCCCATGGTAGAGCGGATCGTCTTTGGATTAAAAATATCCACGGTATCGCGGCTCATCAGGATTCCTGTCACTCCCGCTCCTTCGGCTGTACGGAACATGGTTCCAAGGTTTCCGGGGTCCTGCACATTTTCTGTTACGAGCAGCAGCGGTGCTTTCTTTTGATCAGAGCCTCCTGACAAGTCCTCTCTCCGGTACTCCGGCATTTTTACGATGCACAAAATTCCCTGCGGTGTCATCGTATCCGCTGCATGACGAAATACCTGATCCGATACGGTTTCATATCCGGTAGTCTCTAATTTTTCTAAAAGTTCCTGTTTATACTCTTCTTTTTTCGATCCCTGATATTTTTCTAAAAAACTCTCTGCAAGATAGACCTCTTCGATCCAGTCTAAGGGAGCTTCTAAAAACATTTTTACTCCCTCGACAACAAAGGCACGCGAATTTCGACGTGCCTTTCCTTTTGTATTCAGCTGTATGATTTTTTTTATCTGTGCATTACTCGTACTTGTGATCATATCCGTTCCTACTTTGACAGATTCCGGCAGATTTCCCACTGGTACTCCGGAATTCCTTTTTGCATTGCAAGTGCTTCATCAATATCAAAATCCACAAATTCTCCGTGACGATAGCCTACCACACGGTTTGTCTTTCCTTCTAACAGCAGATCTACGGCTTTTGCTCCCATGGTGGATGCATAGACACGGTCTTTACAGGTCGGGCTTCCACCACGCTGCATGTGTCCTAAGATTGTTGCTCTGGTCTCTACTCCGGTTGCAGCCTCGATCCGTTTTGCCATACTGGTGGAGTGTCCGATTCCCTCTGCATTGATGATGATGTGGTGCTTTTTGCCACGTTTTCTATTCTCGATAATATGATTTACGATCATCTGCTCATCGTAGTTATATTTTTCCGGTAGTAAAATATCCTCGGCTCCGTTGGCAATTCCACACCAGAGTGCGATATATCCGGCTCCGCGTCCCATAACTTCTATAATGGAACATCTCTCATGGGAAGTCGAGGTATCACGCACCTTGTCGATCGCTTCCATTGCAGTATTAACTGCCGTATCAAATCCGATCGTATACTCTGTGGATGCAATATCTAAGTCGATTGTTCCCGGCAGGCCGATCGTATTGATCCCATGCTCTGCTAATTTCTGTGCTCCTTTAAATGAACCGTCTCCTCCGATGACTACAACACCGTCAATTCCATGTTTTTTACAGATCTCCGCACCTTTTTGCTGTCCTTCCGGTGTTGTGAAATCCATACATCTTGCTGTCTGTAAAATGGTTCCTCCACGCTGGATGATATCGGAAACATCCTGTGCATGCATATCTATGATCTCTTCCTGTAAAAGTCCTGCGTAACCACGCTTGATTCCTTTTACATTCAAACCTTTTGTAATTGCCTGACGTACTACGGCACGGATCGCCGCATTCATACCCGGTGCATCTCCTCCACTGGTGAGGACACCGATTGTCTTAACTTCTTTTGCCATTCTCTCTTCCTCCTGCTTTTTCCATTTTAATCTCTTTTCGTACGGTTTTCAATGGGTTTTTCCACAACTTTTACGTTATCCTCTCCAAAACACTCCCGAAGATTCTCTAAAAGTTGTGGCTCTATATGGACATTCCGGTTGTTTGCAAGACGCTTGATCGCCTTTTCTTTGGAAAGATAGATGACAACCTGGTCATTGCCGTCAGAAGAAAGAAGCATCCGGAATAGTTTTTGTTCCATCTGCTGATACTCTTCTTTGGTGGCAAACTGCATCCACAATTCTTTTTTCGTATCGTCAAATCCATAGATTTTTTCACAGATGATCTTTCCGTTCTTATCTTCTTCCACATTTGCATGACCGCTGACAAATATTTTCTCATCGACGTTCAGATAAGTATGATACCGCTCATAATCTCTTGGAAATACGATAACTTCCACGGTTCCAAGCAGATCCTCTAACGTTAAAAATGCCATGGTCTTATTATTTTTTGTATATTTTATGGTCTTATCCGTGATCATTCCGCCAACGATCACTTTCTCATTATCGGATACTTTCGTTTTTCCGGTCTCTTCATCCCAGATAAAATCGTTCGTGGTGGCGTTGATATTTTTTCTCCACTTTTCTTCATATTCTTCTAACGGATGTCCGCTGATATAGACTCCTAAGACTTCTTTTTCAAATCCTAACAGTGTTTCTTTTGGAAATTCTCCCACATCCGGCAACTGGATTTCAAAATCGTGCTTTGTTTCCTCATCTGCAAAGTCAAAAAGGCTCATCTGGCCTGCGATGGAATGTTTCTTCTCATCGTTGATCTGATCTAAAATAGCTGAATAGATCATGATCTTTTGTTTTCTCGTTCCCTCTAACTCATCCATGGCTCCCGCTTTGATAAAGTTCTCGATGGTCCTTTTGTTTAATTCTCTTCCATTCAGGCGGCTGCAGAAATCCTCCAGATTAGAAAATGCTCCATTGGCTTCTCTTTCTGCAATGATCGTCTCAATGACAGGCCTTCCCACACCCTTGATCGCAGACAGACCATAGCGGATCGCATTTCCCGCAACGGAAAATCCGCCTTCTCCTTCATTGATATCCGGTGGCAGTATCTCTATATTCATTTTCCGACAGGTCAGTGTATACTCCGATACTTTCGTGGAATTGTCCATAACGGAGGTCATTAAGGATGCCATAAATTCTACCGGATAATAGTATTTTAACCATGCCGTCTGGTATGCAACGACTGCATATGCGGCTGCATGGGATTTATTAAATGCATATTTAGCAAAATCCATCATCTCATCATAGATTTTATTTGCAATTTTCTCGTCTATTCCATTCGCGATACAGCCCGGAACTCCCTCTTCTTCATTTCCATAGACGAAGTTCTTCCGCTCCTGCTCCATGACAGAGCCTTTTTTCTTCGACATGGCACGACGCACGAGATCACTTCTTCCAAGCGTATAGCCTGCTAAGTCACGCACGATCTGCATGACCTGCTCCTGATAAACGATACAGCCATAGGTCGGTGCTAAGATCGGTTCTAGCTGCGGGCAGTCATAGGTCACTTCCTCCGGGTGATTCTTTCCCTTAATATATGCCGGGATGAAGTCCATTGGTCCCGGACGGTAAAGTGAGATTCCGGCTATGATGTCCTCTAGGCTCTGCGGCTTTAATTCCTTCATGAAGTTCTTCATTCCGGCACTTTCTAACTGGAAGATTCCCTCTGTCTTACCGGAGCCGATCAGCTCTAAGACTCCTTTATCCTGATAATCTATTTCATCAATGTTGATCTGTTTTCCACTGCTTTTTTGTGCCATACGCACGGCATTCTGTATGACGGTCAGGGTACGCAGTCCTAAGAAATCCATTTTTAACAATCCAAGTTCTTCGATGGTCGTCATCGTAAACTGTGTTGTGATCGTTCCGTCTGACGCTCTAGATAGCGGAACATACTCATCCATGGATTTCTGACTGATCACGACTCCGGCTGCATGCATGGAGGTATGTCTTGGCAGTCCTTCGAGCCTCTTTGACATATCGATCAGTGTCTTTACGCTCTCATCGTTTTCATACATCGTGCGGAGTTCCGGGTTCATTTTTAACGCTTTTTCTATCGTAATGCCTAATTCCATCGGAATCTGTTTTGCGATGCCATCCACATAAGCATACGGCAGATCCATAACTCTTCCGACATCGCGGATGACACCGCGGGCGGCAAGCGTACCAAAGGTGACGATCTGGGTCACGCAGTCCTCGCCATATTTTCTTACGACATAGTCAATGACTTCCTGCCGTCTTTCATAGCAGAAATCAATATCGATATCGGGCATGGAGACACGCTCCGGATTTAAAAAACGCTCAAACAGCAGATTATATTTGATCGGATCGATATTCGTGATCCCCGTTGTGTAGGACACCAGACTTCCTGCCGCACTTCCTCTTCCCGGTCCCACACTGATATCATGCTCTCTCGCATAGTGGATAAAATCCCAGACGATCAGGAAATAGTCTACATAACCCATCTCTTTGATGACACCTAACTCATAGTTCAGGCGGTCTTCTAATTCCGTGTGGTTTTGCGGATAACGCTCTTTCAATCCGTCAAAGCACAGTTTGTTCAGATAGCTCCAGGAATCATAACCCTCCGGGACTTCAAAATGCGGCAGCTTGGTCACGCCGAACTCTATTTCGACATGGCAGCGGTCTGCGATCTTCTGTGTATTTTCCAAGGCCTGTCTTGCATAGGGAAACAGTTCTGCCATCTCCTGCTCGGATTTGACGTAATACTGTCCGCCCTCATAACGCATTCGGTCCTCATCGGCTAATTTTTTTCCGGTCTGTATACAAAGAAGGATATCATGTGGTTCTGCATCCTTGGCATAGGTATAATGGATATCGTTTGTTGCCACTAACTCGATTCCAAGCTCCTGACTCATCCGCAGTAAATGCTGGTTGACATTCTGCTGCTCCGGGATTCCATGGTCCTGAAGTTCTAAGAAGTAGTTCTCTTTTCCAAAACACTTCTGATATTTTAAAGCAATCTCTTTTGCTTCTTCGTAATTTCCTCTTGTGATTGCTCTTGGCACTTCACCGGCAAGGCAGGCAGACAGGGCAATGATCCCTTCGTGGTACTGCTCTAAAACCTCCATGTCCACTCTCGGTTTGTAATAATATCCGTCTACAAATCCCTTGGATACAATCTTCATCAGATTGCTGTAGCCTGTATTATTCTCTGCCAATAATACCAGATGATAGTACCGGTCTTCTCCATGTACCGTCTCCCGGTCAAATCTGGAATTTGGTGCAACATAGACCTCACATCCTAAGATCGGATTGATCCCCTGTGCCTTTGCTTCTTTATAAAAATCTATGACTCCATACATGACTCCGTGGTCTGTAATGGCAGCACTGTTCATTCCGAGTTCTTTGACCCTTGCTACATATTCTTTTATTTTATTTGAACCATCTAAAAGACTGTATTCCGTATGGACATGCAGATGTGTAAATGCCATGTTCTTCCTCCGTACCAGATAATCTTTTCTTTCTCTTCCTTCTTATGTTCTACAACGAATGTATCCCATAAATGCAACAGTATTATTGTATCATTTTTATAAGTTCTAAGCCACAAGAAAATCTTCCAATAAATCCAAAAACACAGCGCCGCCTTTAATGAACGGTGCTGTGTTTTATTAAACTTAAGTTTAATTTTTCTACAATACCTTGGATAAAAATTCCCGAAGTCTTGGGTTCTTTGGATTTGCAAAAAACTCCTCCGGTGTGTTCTCTTCCTGGATTTTCCCTTCATCGATAAACAGAACACGGTTTGCGACTTCTCTTGCGAAGCCCATCTCATGGGTTACAACCACCATGGTCATTCCGTCTCTTGCTAACTCACGCATCAGTTCTAACACTTCGCCTACCATTTCCGGGTCAAGTGCAGAAGTCGGTTCGTCAAAGAGCATCACGTCCGGGTTCATTGCAAGTGCTCTTGCAATGGCAATTCTCTGCTTCTGTCCTCCGGATAACTGGGATGGATAATCATTGGCACGTTCCGGGAGTCCGACTCTTTCTAACAGTTCCTTTGCCTTTTTCTCCGCTTCCTGCTGTGTCATCAATCCGAGTTTTACCGGTGCAAGCGTAATGTTGTTCTGTATAGTATAGTTTGGGAACAGATTGAACTGCTGAAATACCATACCGATTTTCTGACGCATCTTGTTGATATCCACGGACTTATCTGTAATATCCGTTCCTTCAAACAGGATCGTTCCTGATGTCGGTTCTTCTAACAGATTTAAGGAGCGTAAAAAGGTAGATTTTCCACAACCGGATGGTCCGATGATGGCTACCACTTCTCCCTGGTCGATTTCTGTTGTGATCCCGTCTAATACCACCTGCGTACCAAAAGATTTTTTTAAATCCTGTACCTGAATCAGCGCATTTTCATTAACGTTCATTTGTTCTCAATTTCCTTTCGAGTCTATTGACACCTGCTGTCATCAGCATAACGATCACAAGGTAAATTGCCGCAACTCCAAACAGTGGCAGATATGCCTCATAGGTGGTACTTCGTATAATATCGCCACCCTTGGTCAGATCCATCGTTCCTACATATCCACTGATGGATGTCTCTTTTAACAGCACGATTATTTCATTTCCAAGTGCCGGAAGGACATTTTTAAATGCCTGCGGCAAAATGATCAGGCGCATGGTCTGCACATAGTTAAAGCCAAGGCTTCGTCCCGCCTCAAACTGTCCCTGATCAATGGACATGATACCGGAACGCACAATCTCCGCCACATAGGCACCGGAGTTAATGCCGAATGCACATACTGCCACAAAGATCTTGCTCACATTCACGGAAGCAAAAATAATGTAGTATGTAATCATCAACTGTATCATGGTTGGTGTTCCACGGATTACCGTCAGATACACCCGGCAGATAAAATTCAATATTTTTAATGAACCATTCTTATCATGGCTCGCACGAATAATCGCTACCAGAAAACCGATGGCTACTCCGATCAAAACCGCAAATATGGTGATCAGTAATGTGTTCTCCAAACCGGTCAACAGATACTGCCATCTGTCTTTTTCAATAAAATTCTGATAGAAGCTTTCCTTAAAACCACTCACTTGTCAGCCCTCTGCTCTACTTTCTGGTAATGATAACCTGTTTTGCTTTTGCATAGCTGTCTGTAAAGTCAATGTTTTTCAGACGATCCTCTGTTACAGTCATTCCTGCCGCACCAAAATCTGCTTTTCCTGACTGTACTGCTGCAATGATAGAGTCAAATTCCATATCTTCGATCTGTAACTCATATCCGAGCTTGTCACAGATTGCTTTTGCGATATCTGCATCAATACCTACGATATTATCACCATCATAGTACTCATATGGCTCAAAAGTTGCATTAGTTGCCATTACCAGTTTTCCATTTGGATACTCAATGTCTTTTGGGGATTCGTATGGGGTTTTGCCCTTTGTGTCATCACCGATATAGTTATCTGCGATAGAATCCAGTGTTCCGTCTTTTTTCAACTCTGCTAATGCTTTGTTAAACTCTTTTGTTAACTCCGGTTTGTCTTTTGAAATACAGATTGCATACTCCTCGTCTGCAAACGGCTCGTCTAAAATCTGTAAATCGTCGTTCTTTTCTACAAATGCCTCTGCCGGCTGTGAATCGATGATTACGCAGTCAATCTTGCCCTGCTTTAATGCCTGTACAGCATCTGTTCCTTTATTATAACGCTCAATCTTAGTGCCTGCCTTGTCACCTTCATAATCAGATGCATAAATATCGCCAGTTGTTCCAAGCTGTACACCGATGCTCTTTCCCTCTAAGTCATCAATGGAATTTACTGTATTCTCTACTTTTTTGTTTCCACCGCAAGCTGTCAATGCAAATACCATTCCTGTTGCCAACAGAACTGCTGCAGCCTTTCTCATGTTTCTCATAATAAGTCCTCCTTGTATAAATATGCATTTATTATAGTATCATTTCCGCAAAAATACAAGTTGGAATTGCCATGACTTCCGGTTACTGTGCCAGATCCAGATGCTGTACGGTCCCGACACCACCGTTTTCATATAGAAAGATTCCTGTTTTCCGGATGTAAGCATTCGTCCGGTTGGAATACCGGGAATTTAAGGAAAATTGTGTATCTGCATTTTTTAAGCAGATCGCACCTACTCCCGCTTCCTTTAATTTCAACAGTTTGTCATTGCCATTTTCATCCCGTACCCAGATACGCAGTTTGTCAAAAATCTCATCGGCCTCGTCGATCCAGCCGTTTTTGTCGATGTCATATTCCTCTAAATCTGCAAATCCATCTCCGCTCTGCGTGCCAAACAGCTCGGAACCGTCATCGATCTTTCCGTTTCCATTTTTATCGAGTGCTAAAAATCCGCTTCCACTCTTTAGCATGGATATCCGGTCTGCCGTTCCGTCTGCATCTAAGTCAAAATAGAATTTCTGGTCTGCCACCTGTGCGGTGGAGCTGTTTAAATTAATGACTAAAGGATCGCACAACCTTGCTGCACCAAAGTCCACTCTTTTTTCCATATAAGAAGTAAAAGAGCGGGACATTTCCACTTTGATCTGAAACGACATTTCCCTGCCATCCGCGGTTTTAACCGTTCCTTCTGTCTGAAAGGAAGTTGTCTCCTCTTCTGAATAATAGCTGATCTCCTGATAGCTTCCTCCAAATGCCTGTGCATTTGTCTGTCCAAGCATATCCAAAGCTGTGTGTTTTCCTTTTCCGTCCCCGAAAAAGAGGTCTAACAGATATTGGATCGCTTCTGCCTGGATCTGATGGATACTCTTTTTCAGTTCAGAGCCCTCCTGCTTTTGAATATTTCTGCTGCTCTTTACCGTGTTTTTAGCTTCTGCAATCTCTTTTGCATCCACGCCGCCTTCTTTTAGGGCATTCCCCATCTGAAGCTCATCCTGTCCGTTTTTTGAGGTTCCCCAAAGCTGCAGACTCTTGACCTCTTCTTCCCGTTTTCTGTAATATCTTTCGCTTCGCATTCCGATATTTGACGACTGTACGACCATCTCTTTTCCTCCTCTTTCACTTAAAACAAAAAAGGACGGTACACAAAAAGATTTCTTCTTCTCATCTACCGTCCCTGGCTTCTCAATAAATCGTTGTTATCTTATTTATCGGAAGGTTGTGCGTTTTCCTTAGTTCAACTTTCTTTAAACTTAACTTTTCAGCTTTTTTCTATTGCGAAAATATTTTGTACATGCTATATTTTTTGTATGGTCCTGGTCTGACCATTCAATACAAAAGAGGTGTCTTATGAAATTTGGAGAAATCATCGCTCCTTCCATTAAGGAGCTTTTTATACAAAAAATTGAAGGAATGATCCTCTCCGGTGCCTTAAAACCAGGGGAACGACTGCCTACCGAACGCGAGCTTGCAGATGAAATGAACATCAGCAAAACGATTGTTCACGAGGGTATCCGTGAACTTTCCCGTCTTGGTTTTTTAGACGTGGTCAGCCGAAAAGGTGTTACGGTGGCTGACTATGCACAAAACGGCAACCTCGACACACTGATGGCTATTATGAAATATAATGGCGGCTATCTGAACACTTCGACTGCCAAGAGTCTTTTAGATGTACGCGCCTTTTTGGAATGTCCTGCTCTGGAAGCATTAGCCGCACACCATACCCAAGAGGATATTGCAAAGTTAGAGCAGCTTTTAGCAGAAACCTACAAGGCAAAGGAAGATGGCATCTATGCCCTTTCACAGGCGATGTTCCTCTTTCACCGCACGATCATTTTTTTAAGTGGAAATACCATTACACCTCTGATCCTCAACGCTTTTTTAGTGGCAGGACTTTCCTTCTGGGAGGATTATATCCTGACCGTCGGAGAGGATGCCTCGCTCGAACGGTTAGAACTCTTTTTAGATTATATCCGAAACGGAAGAGGGAAAGAGCTGGCTGATCTGCAAAGAGAATGGTTAGAGGCTTATAAACGGCAAAAATATATGGCAGACTAGGATTTGTCCTTGTCTGCCTGATTCTTATGCTTTTATGTCAAAACGTTCCTATATTTATCACGGATTATTTTGTTTTTGAGATTACCTTTTTAATTCCTAAGCATCCTTCTAACTGCAACAAAAGTCAGATTGTACAATGAACTGTATGTATAATCCACTCCCGCCAGTTTCATTGCCTCTTTCTGTTTCTTTGTCACAACGGTATACAGATATATTCCAAACATAAACGGGAAAAAAGAATATACAAATTCCTGCCTTTTTTCAAAATCCATATCTTTGCGGAACTTTTCTAACATTGCCATATGAGACTTTAAACTCTACCAGCAGCTCTATTCTGCTGTTTTCTTCCAGATCATAATGGTTTCTTTTGATTCCATTGCCTCACATAGTTGTTCGATCCATGAATCATATTCTCTTTTCAAAAGTGCAAGAAATATTTCCTCTTTTGTCTGAAAATAGTTATAGATCGATGTTCTTGAAAAACTGGTTTCTTTTCGATTTCTTTTAAAGTGATGTCCTTAAAACTCATCGTCTGATAAAGTCCTTGCAAACAATGGAATTTCATTCCACTTTTTTTGAAAAGGGCCAGTTCCATCGGCATGTTCATGATGATACAAAATCACATTTGACACATCTGTTTTAAATGGAATTTTAGTAATATTTTTTTCACCATAAATACAATGAAGATTTGTTTTTTTCTCGGATAAATCTTGTAATTCATATTACTGTTATATTGTGCTGTTCTGTAACCTTAATATGTATAAATGCTTTTAGCATTTCCATAATCCATGCAGGTTACAATATG
>ERZ1026968.912-NODE-912-length-10398-cov-5.685391_pt1 | contig 10398 bp, 10 predicted proteins | sample MGYA00519295_ERZ1026968 | MGnify/ENA primary metagenome ERZ1026968 (study PRJEB26926, sample SAMN06164480) | human gut metagenome | biome: ENVO:00009003; feature: ENVO:2100002; material: ENVO:00002003 | host: Homo sapiens | place: USA | collected 2012 ...
GTTTTGTATTATCTTGACTTCTCCTAAACATATCTGCTATACTCATTGTAAAATACATACAAGGAGTGGACACGTTATGGCGATTGGAGAAAGAATACATTTTTTTCGCATTCTGCGTGGGATGACACAGAAATATCTTGGTACGATTGTCGGCTTTCCTGAACGAAGTGCCGATGTACGTTTAGCACAATACGAAACTGGAACAAGAAAACCGAAGGCAGAACTTACTGCTGCACTGGCACAGGCTCTTGATGTTTCTCCTCATGCCCTCGATGTGCCTGATATTGACAGCTATATCGGACTGATGCACACTTTATTTACCCTTGAAGATTTGTACGGTCTGACTGTCAGTGAATCAGACGGAGAAATCTGTCTGAAAGTCGATACTTCCAAAGGTAAAGACGCTCACGAACTTCTGAAAATGCTGTATGCCTGGAAAGAGCAGGCTGACAAGCTATCTTCTGAAGAAATCAGTAAAGACAAATACGATGAGTGGCGTTACCATTACCCAGAGTTTGATACTACGCAAACATGGGCGAAAGTCCCATCACAGGCACTTAACGACGCTCTGGTCGAAATGTTCCAAGACAAACTCAAACCTGATAAATAAGCACGACAAAAAGCCCTTAGCTATGAGTTTTATACCCACAGCTAAGGGCTTAATTCGTAATATGGATTTCTTCGTTACACAACCACCTGTCAATCATTCTCTAACCCTAAAACCACTGGATTACAAGAATAATGGCGCTCATGCAACTGTTATCAATTTGTTATCAAAAGACTTTTAAAAATGCTGCAAACCCGCATAAACGCTGGGTTTACTAAGCATTTTTGCTTATTCAAACTCAATCGTTCCAGGTGGCTTACTAGTCAAATCATACATTACCCTGTTCACACCCTTAACCTCATTGATAATCCTGTTCATTACCTTCTGAAGCACCTCAAATGGTATCTCTGAACAATCTGCTGTCATGAAGTCTGTTGTATTTACAGCACGGAGTGCTACGGCGTAATCGTACGTTCTGAAATCTCCCATACAGCCAACTGAACGCATGTTGGTCAGGGCTGCGAAGTACTGACCGAGGCTTCTGTCGAGGCCTGCCTTTGCGATCTCCTCACGGTAGATGGCGTCGGCATCCTGAACGATCTTGACCTTCTCGGCTGTGACCTCTCCGATGATTCTTATTCCAAGGCCTGGGCCTGGGAATGGCTGACGGAATACCAGGTACTCTGGGATTCCAAGCTCAAGGCCGGCCTTGCGGACCTCGTCCTTGAAGAGAAGACGGAGTGGCTCCACGATCTCCTTGAAATCTACATAGTCAGGAAGTCCGCCTACGTTGTGGTGGGACTTGATGACCGCTGACTTGTCAAGGCCTGACTCGATGACGTCAGGATATATGGTTCCCTGTACGAGGAAGTCAACGGCACCGATCTTCTTGGCCTCCTCCTCGAATACACGGATGAATTCCTCACCTATTATCTTTCTCTTTGCCTCAGGCTCGGTTACTCCGGCAAGCTTGCTGTAGAATCTGTCCTGAGCATTTACTCTGATGAAGTTCAGGTCATATGGGCCGTCCGGTCCAAATACCGCCTCAACCTCGTCGCCCTCGTTCTTACGAAGAAGGCCGTGGTCTACGAACACACATGTAAGCTGCTTGCCTATCGCCTTGGACAGAAGAACCGCAGCTACTGATGAGTCAACACCGCCTGACAGGGCGCACAGCACCTTGCCATCGCCTATCTTGGCACGGAGACTCTCTATTGTATCTTTTACAAATGAATCCATCTTCCAGTCGCCTGCACACTGGCATACATCCATGACAAATGCTCTGAGCATCTTCATACCTTCCTCGGTGTGCATAACCTCTGGGTGGAACTGAGTCGCATACAGCTTCTTCTCAGCATTCTCCATGGCTGCCACTGGGCATACAGGAGTGTAAGCTGTCTTCTTGAAACCCTCTGGTACCTCTGCAATATAGTCTGTGTGACTCATCCAGCAGATGGTCTTGTCATTCACATCTGCAAACAGCTTGGATGTCTTGTCAACCTCAACCTCTGTTCTTCCATACTCGCTGACAGGGGCCGTGCTGACCTTGCCGCCCAGCAGATGAGCCATGAGCTGTGAACCGTAACATATTCCGAGAATAGGAATACCCAGTTCGAATATCTCCTTGCTGCAGCTAGGTGAATCGTCTTTGTATACGCTGTTTGGTCCGCCGGTAAAGATGATTCCCTTAGGGTTCATCTCCTTGATCTTCTCCAGCGGCAATGTGTACGGATGTACTTCGGCATATACATTACACTCTCTTACACGTCTGGCGATCAGTTGGTTGTACTGTCCGCCAAAGTCCAATACGATAATCAGTTCCTTATCCATGTATATCTCCTTTGTTGCCTTTTATTTACCTATAACATATTTCTGAACATTTCCTAGTATAACACAATATGCAGCACTTTTGTGCTGCATATTATCTAAAAATTATGTTGTTTTAATTATTTATGCATTTTACATATACGATAGCATTCGAACAGATACTTCACTGACAAATTTATATAACGCAGTAACGTCATCTGCCCTGCCCACTCAATATTGAAATCTATTATATAACTATATTTATACCAATCTCTATCTTAATCCCTACTTCAGCTTCTCCTTCAAAACCTCAATACCCTTCTGGTACTGGCTGTCATTCTTGCCCTGGAAATCCTCATAGGTATAATCATCTGGAAGATCCACTTCAATATCAGGCGCAACACCCTTCTTGTGGATATCGTTGTCATCGTGTGTGAAATACTTCTGTGTCGTGAGCTTGATCGCTGTGCCATCACCAAGTGGTATAACACTCTGCACGATTCCCTTACCGTAGGTATTCTTTCCTACAACAGTTGCAGCCCCGAATTCCTTGAGTGCCGATGTAAGTATCTCTGACGCACTGGCACTGTACTCATTTGTCAGGACTACCATAGGCATATCGAGGTATTCATCATCTGTCGATTTATACTCGTCCACAACCTTGCCGGTCTTGTCCTTGATGGACACTATGGTTCCCTCTGGGAGCAGATAGTCGCAAATGTTTACGACCGTGGTGAGCATTCCACCCGGATCACTTCTGACATCGATCATCAGTGCCTGCATGCCCTCATTCTTGAGCTCCTCAACTGCCTTCTGGAAAAGCTCGTCTGTGTTGTCTATGAACTGCGTGATCCTCACATATCCGATCTTGTCGTCTATCATAAATGATGATACCGTGCTGTACTCAACGATCTCCCTGGTGATGGTGACATCGTGGTAAGCCTTATCACGCTCCCTGTATATCTTCAGCGTAACATCAGTTCCAGCATCGCCTCTTATGAGTGATACGAGGTAGTCAAGATCATCGTCTGTAGTGATCTCGTGATCGTCTATCTGTACAATAATGTCATCAGGCTGTATATCCACATTCTCAGCCGGTGCACCCTCAAGGATATTTACCGCACGGACATATCCCGTATCCTCATCCTTGCTGACCGTAACTCCGATTCCGGCATACTCACCTGAATCATCCTCCTGCAGCTTGGCATACTCTTCCTTGGTGTAATACTGTGCATACGGGTCGTCAAGGGATTCCATTATACCCTTGTATATGCCCTCCCTGATCGTATCATCGTCAATATCATTGTAATAATAATTGTCTATGATACTCTCGATCTTCGCTGTCTTGTCAAGTACGTCCGCATCCAACAGATTGCCATCATAGGTTATCTTGGTGGAACTGCCGGTTTTGCCGCTGAGTGTGCCACTGAACACACCTGATGTACCGCAGCCCGTCAGACCGATCACCGTACTTGCCAGCACCGCTGTCACTACTGTCTTCTTCAACATTTTTCTCATATCATTATCTCCTAACCTTGTATTGCCATCAAATACCTGAATCTCTCCATATCCCCTGCCCGGTCTACTGTCCAAGGAAGTCATGCGGATTGACATACGTTCCGTCTATCGACACGCCAAAATGGCAATGCGGACCTGTCGACACACCCGTACTTCCTGCCTTTGCTATGACCTGACCTTTCACAACCTTGTCGCCAACATTTACACATAGCTGTGAGTTGTGCATATATACCGTACATATTCCGCCGCCGTGGCTGATCATGACCATGTTGCCACCACCGCCATTGTAGCAGGACATCACGACTGTGCCGGCCTCCGCCGCAACAATATCTGTTCCATAATCACAGCCTATATCAAGTCCCTGATGATATGTACTTGCTCCCGCTGTAGGAGCATCTCGGTAACCAAATTCATCCGTGATAACACCTCCGGTCGATACCGGCCACATGAATTTGCCCTTATATTTGGAGGTGTCGTATACCTTTCCATCTTTCGTATACGCACCCGTACCATTTGCATTTGCCTTGCCCATCTCCTGTCTGGATATCTCCGCGATACGTCTCTCGGCTTCCTCACGGGCCACAGTGAACTTGTTCATCAACGACTTCTGGGCTTCTATATCACCATCATATCTGGTGATCTCTTCCTGCTTCTGATCTATAATGGTCTGCAGTTCAGCCTCGTTACTCTCCAGATCCGTCTTGACCGACTCCACCTGTCTGAGGTCAGATTCAAGCTGCGCCTCATAATTGGCAATATCTGTCTTGGTCTTGATCAGCTTTGCAAGCTGCCTCTGATCGTATTCCGATATCTGGTCTATATACTCTGATTTGTTCAGGAGATCGCTGAATGATATGGATGTGAGCAGGGCATCGACATATTCCGTCTCCCCCTCCTCATACAGATACTGTATTCTCTGCTTCATCGCCTCATACTGCTCATCCTCTGCCTTCTGAGCTTCATCCAGACTTTTCTGAGTTGTGTCTATCTCCGTCTGGAGCTCGTCTGTCTGCTCCTGCAGGCTCGTTATCTGAGTCTGGACGGATGTCATCTTGGCATCCAGATCCGCAACGTCCTGAACGATCTTGTTCTGCTGTTCCTCCAGAGAATCCAGAACGTCCTTGGCATTCTTCTCGTTTTCACTGGCATCATCCTTCTGACGCTCAGCCTCTTCCTTCGTCATGGCATATGCCATATTTCCCCCGGTCTGAGACGCAGCCATGCCCCCCATGACTACACATCCCGCAACAAGCAATGCCATCCTTCTGATATTCCCTTTTACATTGACTTTCTTTTTCATAATCTACTACTCCTTGTTATCCCCATCTAACAATTAACTAGTATATCTTATGTCGTCGTGCGTGAGCGCGATGACCTGCGCACGCATCAGCGTGCTTCATTATATTATATCGCCTGCCGGCTCAATGAGGGCATTCGCATTATGACGTCTTGCGCAAGCGCATCCGTCACAATGCTCATTATATCATACTCTCAAATGCTTCCTCGTGGTAAGGATACTTCCTACCAGTCCAACACCGATACCAAGCACAAGTCCAACCGGTATCATGGTCTTGAACAGGTCATGCTGGCTCACAAATGCAAACAGCGTTGTGACAACCTTAAATCTTCCGGCAACATATGTCAGTATCTTATCATACATGTAGTACAGAAGGACCAGAGGTATAGCCGAACCGACCGCACCTATGATCACACCCTCTATGATGAACGGCGCCCGTACAAATACATTTGTCGCACCGATCAGCTTCATGATCCCTATCTCTTCCTTTCGCACCGTGATACCTATGGTTATAGTATTGCTTATAAGGAAGATAGATACCAGCATCAGTATCACAACTATTCCTATGGATGCATATCCGACAAGGGATGACAGTGTCGTGATGCTGTCCGCAGTCACGTCAGAGCTCTTGACCTTTCTGACTCCTGAAAGCCCCTGGGCAAATGCCACGAACTCCGGCTGTCTGGCCACATCCTTGAGCGTAACCTCATATGAGGCCGAATTCTTAAGTGGATTGTCCTCGCCAAATGCATTCTTTGCCGCCTGTGGATCATCGTAGTTCTGCTCAACAAATTTATTCCATGCGTCATCCGCCGACACGTAATCCATCGTGTTTACATAATCCAGAGTTCTTATCTGTGATCCGATAAGCTGTATCGTGTCGTCCGACACATCCTCGTCAAAGAACACTGATATTGTAACTGTATTCTCAAGCTCCTGCATACCGGACTGAAAGTTTACAACTACCGCATATATGATTCCAAAGAGGAACAGACATGATATGATGGTTCCAAGTGATGCAAGTGAGAACAGAATATTTCTTCTTATATTTGCAAAGCCCTGTCTGAGGATATAGAAAAATGTACTAATCTTCATCTATATATCCTCCTTCCTTCTCGTCGCTGATAATTACACCCTTCTTCAGGGTGATAACTCTCTTCTTCATCTCATTGACGATATCCTTGTTGTGGGTTACCACGACAACTGTGGTTCCTCTCTTGTTGATATCCTCAAGGAGGTTCATGATATCCAGTGAGTTCTTAGGATCGAGATTTCCTGTAGGCTCATCCGCCAGTATGATGTCAGGATTGTTGACCAGTGCTCTCGCCATGGCAACTCTCTGCTGCTCACCACCTGAGAGCTCTTTTGGATATGATTTGTACTTGTCTGCAAGTCCAACCAGCGTCAGCATGGCCGGAACACGCCTTCTGATGTATCTCGCCGGAGTCTGGATAACTCTCTGTGCAAATGCAACATTCTCGTATATAGTCCTGTCCTTCAGAAGCCTGAAGTTCTGGAATACGACTCCAATCCTTCTTCTGACCTTCGGTATATCTTTTCTCTTTATCTTGCCATAGTCGTATCCGGCAACAGTGATATTGCCCTCCGTAGGATCGAGCTCCTTGAGCAGAAGCCTAAACAGAGTGGTCTTGCCTGATCCACTGCTTCCAACTATAAATACGAACTCGCCTTTTTCTATATTGATGTTCACATTCTTGAGCGCCTGATTGCCCCCAGGGTATGTCATACTCACGTTCTCTAACTCTATCATCTCATGTCTCCTATATTGCCTCTTTACGGCATAAACTGTACATTATCTTACATTTGTCCATAGTCGGATGATTCTGATTCATTTCATCCACGCTTCATTATACTACATATTGATTGTTTTGTTGTGTATAGTTTGTGAATTAAAATTAATACACGATGCGGCAGTCTTCATATATCCATATGTAAGGCTGCCGCTTCTATGCAATCTATATTCCAGATAACTGTCCACCGGACATTTTAATAATCCAGTGACTCCATGTACTTCATGTACTTTACAACCATAAGAGCGATCTTGAATGTGATGGCATCCTCGAATACTCTCAGATCAAGGCCTGTGCTCTTCTGCAACTTATCAAGTCTGTATACCAGAGTATTTCTGTGGATGTACAACTGTCTTGATGTCTCTGATACGTTCAGGCTGTTCTCAAAGAACTTGTTGATAGTTGACAAAGTCTCCTCGTCAAACTCATCAGGGCTCTTGCCGTCAAATATCTCTCTGATGAACATCTTGCACAGAGGAAGTGGAAGCTGGTAAATAAGTCGTCCTATTCCAAGATTGCTGTATGCTATGATATCTGTGTTCTCATAGAATATCTTTCCAACATCCAGAGCCATCTTAGCCTCTTTGTATGAACGTGAAACTTCCTTTATCTCATTGACAATTGTTCCGAATGATACATGTACAGATGACATCGCCTCGGTATTGAGCATGTCAACGATGACCTTGGCAATCTTGTTCATGTCGTCATATGTCTCGTTGGACTTGACTTCCTTGACAAGAATGATGTTCTTCTCGTCCACAGCAGTGATGAAATCCTTTGTCTTGGCTGAGAAGATATTACGTACTGTCTCAAGTGCATTGGTATCCTTCTCATTCTTTGTCTCTATGATAAATACGATTCTTCTCACATCAGTATCTATGTGGAGCTTCTTTGCTCTGTTGTAGATATCAACCAGAAGGAGATTGTCTAAGAGAAGGTTCTTGATAAAGTTGTCCTTGTCAAATCTCTCCTTGTATGCGACCAGAAGGTTCTGGATCTGAAATGCTGCAATCTTGCCGACCATATATGTATCATCGGTCTCGCCCTTTGCCATGAGAATATGCTCTAACTGGTTATCGTCAAACACCTTGAAGAACTGATAACCTCTTACAACCTGGCTCTCTGCCGGTGAATCAACAAATGCACGAACTGAATCCTCGCAGTCATCTATATCCTTAAGTGTTGACGCAAGCACTTTTCCCTCTGTGTCCAACACGCACAGGTCAGTTCTTGTTATACCTTTTAATCCGTCTATTGTATCCTGAAGAATCTGGTTTGATATCATTCTTTTCACTCCTTATACTCATTATACGTTTTATCCCGTAATCCATTACTCTTATTTTAAAGCAAAATTGTAGAAAAAAAAAGAGAAAATGCAGATTTTTTATATGTATTTTCTGCATTTTCTCAATTTTTCAAGAATTAAACTACTGTTTCCAGTTATCTGGAGTGTAATTGTAAGTTCTATGTGTTATCTAAGACTAGTTAACAAGGATCTCCTCTGTCTCCTTATCGAAGATATGAATCTTGCTTAAGTCAAATGCGAACTGAACTGTGTCGCCAGGTCTAGCTGTTGTACGAGCATTTACTCTTGCTGTGATATCGAACTGGTCGATTGTGAAGTATAAGTAAACCTCGGCACCAAGCATCTCGTAGATGTTGATTCTTGCATCGATTACGCTCTCTGGTGATGACTCGATGAAGAGCTGCTCATCATGAATATCCTCTGGACGGATACCAAGAACAACTTCCTTATCGATAGCATCAAGTGCGATAAGTCTCTCAGCCTTGCTGTCTGGAACCTTGATTGAATGTGAACCGAACATAAGGAGAACGTCAGCACCTGACTTAACAACCTTACAATCGATGAAGTTCATAGGTGGCATACCCATGAATCCGGCAACGAACAGGTTACATGGCTTGTCGTAGAGGTTCTGAGGTGTATCTACCTGCTGGATGATACCATCCTTCATAACTACGATTCTTGTACCAAGTGTCATAGCCTCTGTCTGGTCATGTGTTACGTAGATGATAGTTGTCTGGAGTCTCTGATGAAGCTTTGAGATCTCAACACGCATCTGTACACGAAGCTTAGCGTCAAGGTTTGAAAGAGGCTCGTCCATAAGGAATACCTTTGGCTCACGGACAATTGCACGTCCCATAGCAACTCGCTGTCTCTGTCCACCTGATAAAGCCTTTGGCTTTCTGTCAAGAAGATGCTCGATATCAAGAATCTTAGCTGCCTCATGTACAGCCTTGTCGATCTTCTCCTTTGGAACCTTTCTTAACTTAAGTCCAAATGCCATGTTATCATATACTGACATATGTGGGTACAGAGCGTAGTTCTGGAATACCATCGCAATATCTCTGTCCTTTGGCTCTACATCGTTTACGAGCTTGTCGCCGATCCATAACTCACCTGAGCTGATATCCTCAAGTCCTGCTATCATTCTAAGAGTTGTTGACTTTCCACATCCTGATGGTCCAACAAAGATGATGAACTCCTTGTCTTCGATCTCAAGGTTGAAGTCCTTAACTGCGTTGAATCCGTTAGGATATACCTTGTAAATGTTCTTAAGTGATAAACTTGCCATTTGAAATTACCTCCGTAGTGTATATAATCTTGTTTTTGTTCACCCTAAAAACTATTGTTATTCTACATCATTGGCATTTTTCATTCTATGTGATTATTGCTCAAAAAAATTTTTAAACTTTTGTCTAAATTGTATACGTGCACAAATTTTGCAACATTTTGACGATTTTCGAACCGTTTTCCCTTGGTTTAAACTTCCTTTTTTGTGAAACCTTCACCATACCCATTTATGTCAATAGGGTTTTTCGTCACGTTTTCGGTATATTTTATTACTTTTGCCTATTGTTTTTACTCATATATATACTTGACAAACCAGAAAAATGTAGAACAGCCGGCAAAATCTGTAACATTTTGTACTACAGTAAAAAAACTCTGCTGATATCGGCGTTTTCTATTCCGATATCAGCAGAGTTTTCTATATATTTTCTACATATTCTTCTATATCTAGTTGTTGGCTGCGTTGTCCACACCTATTACTACGACAATGTCTGCACCTGAAATGTCAACATCTGAAGCAACAGATGAGTCAATATCTGATCTGTCAGCCGTTGCCGCTCCACCCAGAAGGCTTACAAGTCCGCTCACATCATATGAATCTGATGTGTAGATAACTGTTGTTGACTGATCTCCGTTGTCATATGTTCCTATATCTACTGATGTGTATCCATCCGCTGTGAGTGTTGTCTGCCATGTAGCTGCCACACCTGACACGCCTGATGCGTTGAGCACTACTACTTTTGCATCCTTGCCATTTCCTGCATTTGCATCCTCTGTTGAAGCGTCCTGTGAGCTGTCATCCGCTGATGCTGTCTCTTATACACATCTC
>ERZ1026968.917-NODE-917-length-10375-cov-3.919186_pt1 | contig 10375 bp, 16 predicted proteins | sample MGYA00519295_ERZ1026968 | MGnify/ENA primary metagenome ERZ1026968 (study PRJEB26926, sample SAMN06164480) | human gut metagenome | biome: ENVO:00009003; feature: ENVO:2100002; material: ENVO:00002003 | host: Homo sapiens | place: USA | collected 2012 ...
TTTTTGAATTTCCTATAACTTAAAAGAAATAGACGCTTTGACACGCCTACTCCTTGTGTTCATCAAATCTTCTGTTAAATTCTTCTATCCAAAGTTTAAACTTCTCTTCCGGCGATAAGGACTTTTCCTTTTTAACCAAAGATAACGGTTTCTTTGGATATTTCGTATGTTTGTTGAAACAGGATGCGATTGCCTGCTGCACATACAATCCATTGTAGTATGCTGATATATCCAATAGTTTTAACTGTTCCTGTTTCTCCTTGATGTAATTATCCTGATACATATACATGTACTTTGGGTTAAGCTCCCAGAATATATCCAATGGAATTTCCATTCGCAGTGCAGCCGGGAGCCATACATCATCAATTAGGCTGGAGAAGGTTACTCTCCGCTCTCCAATGACTTCTGTTCCGTCTTCTGTAACGTAGCTTTCTTCGTATTTCTCGGTTTCTTCTCCTCTTTGTCCAGACCGAGGAGTTTCTTGAAAAAACCACTTTCCTGCACTGCTTTTACATATGCTGTGTAAATATCTTCAAGTGTTCCACCACCCATGATATGCTGCTCAATCAAGTGATCGGCATATTCAGCATCACAGTTTGCCACAACTGCCGTAAATGCTGATGCGGCTGTGAAGATATACTTTCTATCAATCAACCCTTCAATCGGCAATCCCATCTGCTCCATTTTCTTTGAATGAGCAAAATTTAATTCCGGTACATCGTAATTTTTGTTGTTGATTTTTACTGTTGCCATAAACTACTTTTCCTCCTATCAATCTTAGCTTGCTTCGCCGACTGAAATCTTTGTGGAAGGTGATACGGAAAGGGTCATCTCACGGATGCCATTTACCTCGCCCTCATTGATGTAAACTGCATGTTGGCCATCCCATGTAGCCACGCCGTCTGCTCCGTTAGTTCCCATTTTCAAACGATATTTCAAGTTCTTACCAGCTTTTGCCTTAACTGATGTATAAGCTTCCAAGGTATAGTTCGCTGTAAACTCCATAGCATCCATGGACTGTACACCAGGAACAAAGGTTTGAGATTCATCTTCCAGATCTGTTGTCTCTAACTGATCCGGTGCTCCACCTAATGCCGGATAAGACTTGATCTTGCATAACTTTGACCATGTCGTTCCATCTTCGCTTACTTCCAAAGTAGTTCCAATCGTGTTTACCGCTTTTTTTTCTGCTTCTGCCATAATATTTTCCTTTCTACCGCTATCTAGCGCGGTCAGCGAACACGTCTCGAGTGCGTGTCCGGTGCATAAAAATAAGAGCCATTAGGCTCCTTGGTTTCATTTATGTGCTCCCGACATTTATGTCGGGACCATTTTAATTTGTCTCTTTTATCTCATCTCCATCTGCATAAATGCGTTGAAATCTTGCAACCCACCGGCTTACGTTTGGGTCTGCTGCATTTGCAACAGGCAACGGACCGGCTTTGCACTGCCAACCATACTTAAGCATAATTTCTTTCGCCTTACTGCAAATCGAATAGCAAGTGTTATCCGCAAGACTTCCGGTTGCATATGCCGATATGGTAATCATTGGTGTCTGCGAACCCTCGTTACCTTCCAAATCATAATTTCCACCGGATATATCACTCAAGGCTACATCGCAATATGGGAAATCTGCTTGCTTTGGAGTAATATACCTCCCGACCTTGCATTTGGGATATTCTTTTTTCATTTTTTTCTCAAAGTGTGTGTAAAATGTATTCCATTCAAATGACATTACTTGAACACCTCCCTCGCAATTTTCACAACTTTCTCTTTTAATTCTTTCCCGGCATTATACATAGGCATCTTCGGAGAAATACCGGTTGAATAGTGCCAAACACCCTGTAAGTCCATGTACCACCATCCAGGTTCATTTCCATGCGTACCATATGTTCCAGTACCAACACCCGGAATGTTCGCCGGATTCTGTGCCGGAAGTCCAGCACCAAACTCCAACATAAGTGCCGGCGAAATTTCTTTACTCTGCACACCGTCCTGGTTCTGCCATTTGCTCACAATCTTCTGTAAATCTTCCATGAAGAAGATTGCCTTGCACCCGGCTTTCTTTGGTGTAATTTCAGATGATAAGTGAATGTACTTGCCAAAACCGCTACTACCAATGTGAACCTTTGCAATAGATATGTCCTCTGCGGTCAATCTGCGACACAATTCCTCGCATTTCGCATCAAGGCTGTTCTGGTATTCTCGCAACTCTTTGATTGCCCGGTCGATTTCTGACACGGATAAACCGAATGAAATAGTCTTACTCATATCGCAATCCCTACCTATTCTGCATGGACTGTAACGCACCAATGAATCTAGCCATATCATCAACCATTTTCTTCATGTTTTCCGGTTTCTTCATTTCCTCAATAGATTCCCTAAACGCATCTTTGATTTCCGGATTCTCTTTGAAAATCTTTCTTACGTTTTCTTTGGAACATTCAAGGCAAATATTTGTGGTAAAATTCTTTGGAAGTTCTTTTCCGCATTGTCTACAAACCATATCATCCCTCCGGTAATTCCTTAATCGCAATCACAATCCCATTTAGACTTTTTGCTGGCGGTGCGGCAACCTCATAATTAGCACTATCGCCATTTACAGAACCGTCCTCATTGTATTGTGGTTCACAGCCAATCCATAGCCGTGTCAGCTTGGTAATCGGGCAATCCATATTGCAAGTAGATATTGTCCGGGAATAGTCAACGCTACTTCCGAACGCATCAGCCTGCACATCGCCCTTACCTGCGGAAATGTTGGCATAAAAAAGAACCGGGTCATTATAACCTGGTTCTGTTCCTATCTCGACGGCGATTTTCTCTCCGTCAATCTCTATGTACTTGATATTGCCGTCCTCGTCACGGTCATATACCTTTTTCTCGGCATCGTAGGTGGCGTAATAGAACGGTTGCTTGTTTTTTTTTAATGAACGCATAGAATCACTTTTTCTTCTTTCCATTTATGATAGGATTGATAATTATCAGTCTTGTAGCAATTAACAATGCAATAATGCACACAACAACAAAAATATTAACAGCAATGATTCCTCGGAAAACATCACACATATTCTCTTTCGTCAGTTCAAATGCAATATTTGCATTAACCATGATAAGGGCGAATATTGCAACAAATACAGCAATAATCGAAATCAAATTTGCATACAATCCATTTACATTCTCTTTCATTTTCGCCATATCATTCGACAAATCCTCATATGAATCTCTCGCATCTATTGTATCTTTAGCTATTTCAATGTGCATATTTGATACATCCGCAACTGTTGCTTCTCTGTTCATCAGGTAATATGCTCTCCCAGAAGATGAACCTTGTATTTTTACAATTTTATCTTCCTCGCATAGTTTTGCTAATACTCTAGCACATGTCGAATGTGACATAGATGTTTCTTCTGCTATCTTCCTAATTGTCATAGGAGCTTTTTCATTAAGTAAATCAAGAATTCTTTCCTCTGCACTTTTCATTTGTAATAATCCCCTTTCGTCGCCATTATACGCCAAAAAGAGAACCACCACAAGCAGATATTACAGTTCTACACCTTCCATAACAGCCCTTGCTTCAAGAATCTCCATGTATTTATGCATTGCACTAAGTTGAGCAAAGTACACCATTTTAGAACATGTTGGCTTAAAGTCAAGTTCGTCCTTACACCATCTAATCATCATATCCTTCAACTTCTGATAGCGAATAACCACCTGCTGATATTCCGCTCTGAAACGTTCCTTATAATCGGAACTATTCATCATTTCAACTGTATCTTTTAATTCCATATTCCCTTTCCCTCCAAAATAGAAATATGGCGCACCGCCCACCACCGCTCAACGTGCGCCGCCTGCGAACTTGTAAGTATTGCTTGCCAGTTCACGCACAATCTTCTTTACCGCTTAACCCTGCGGCTGGGAGATATTCGGATCACCAACCTTTCTTTTTAAATACAGTTCGCAAATCCTATCACTCCTTTATAAGCCATTAAGCAATCGCTAAAGGTTCTTGAAATTCCATTTTCTCCGTGCGAAAGTTGGTTTTCTGCACCGTTTTTGGATTCAATCTCAATCGCCGCCATTGCAATCTTGGCTTTGTTTTTCTCCAAGTCCACAAGAATCTTATCTTCATCCCATGACCCCGGATAATTTCTAAGCGTTTCAAACGATTCGATGGCAAGACTTACGGTCAGACCGGAAACGCTGATTTCTGCGTCGTATTCAGTTATCATCGACTTAATATCTTCTTTGAATTTCTCCATTGGTGTGAGCGTTACCGCATCATCCTTTGGCTTTTCTTCAATATCAGCCATCCTGCCACCTCATTTCATTTACAGACCAAGTTTTTCAATAATCTGTTCTTTCAGCACCTTCCCGGTGGATTCCTCTGTTACTTCCAATCCTAAAGTTTTCGCTACTTCCTTAAGATCAGACGTACTCATTCTGGTAATCTCCGATCTCTGATACTGTTTTCGCCCTGTTTTAGGCTCGCTCATATCGGCATCGCTCGGATTAGTCTCCATTGTCTGCACCGGATCCGGAATCTGAACGGAAGAAGGGGCAGTTTTCTCAACCACCCTCTTGTATCCGCATGATTCCATAACCCTTACCATGTTCTCGTTGACAATCATCTGAACGCCGTCTTTTTCATAGCAAATCATTCAACGATCACTCCTTTAGGAATTAAGTGTTACTGCCTGTGTTGCTGTCTTTGTAACGCCGTTTTCTGTGTAAGATACAGTGACGTTGCCAGCCTGTGTGATTGTATCAGGTGCATATGTAACATGCTTTGTTACATCCTGTGTTGCCCCGGAATCGCCATATGTAGCAGTTACAACCATTCCGGTAGGATCAAACTTCTCGCCAGAAGCATATTTTGTCTTTGTTGGTGGTGTTGAAATTGCAATAGAACTTAATGCTGCTGTTGCATGAACACCGATTGCATCCAACTTCTCATTTAAGCAGAAAGCGTCATAACGAACACGTCCTTCTACTAACCAGCCAGAAATACCAGGTGCATCTTCGTGAATCTTGTACTCTGCAAGTTTGATAGGTGCAACACAAACAATTGCATTTGTGATAACAAAATCAACATTTGCCGGGAAATAAGATGCCGGGGCTTTAATGATAGGTACTCCATCAACCTCACCGACAACACCGTTGATTGCGATCTGCGTTGCCATATCACCCTTCTTTGTGAATGCATCATCTAACTTGATGTTCTTATAAAAAGATGAACGGCACAGGCAAATACGTCCGCCTGTAGGAACTTTTGCATCGTCAAGTTTCTCCTGCACAGATAAGAAATTCTCGTATGCATTAGTCTTTGTGGTCGCACCGGTTACGATATTTGCGGCCTTTGCAGATGCGCAAATCTTGTGGATACGGTAGATGTCAACTTCTGGAATAACAACCTCGTTGATCTGACGTGCAAGTGCTTTTCCGGCTTCCATTGTCATCTGTGTGTCATCGTAGGACTTACGATCAATAGTGAATGTGAAAGATCTGTCCTGCGTAAGGGTCATTTCCTGTGTGTTGTTTCCAAGTTCGTCCGGATCGCCGTAACGGTTAGAACCAGATGCCTTGTAATCATTCATTCCAACGGTAGGAACCGAATATACTTTTACGGTCTCTACACCGATGAAATCATAGTTGTTATTTACTGCCGCTCCTGTCAGAGAACCGAGTGTAAAACGCTCGTCTACCTGCGAAGCATACTTGCTAGCATATTCTACTGCCATTTTTCTACCTCATTTCTTTCTTAAAATTTTTATGAATTAAATCCCTGCAAGAATGGGTCATCTTTTGATCCATCTCCTGCACCGGTTGTAATTTCCGGTCTGTTTTTGTACCACTCTGCTTCCTTTGCTTTCACAATGGCTTCCTGTGCCTGTGACTGAACCAGAAACAGTGTGTCTGTATCGCCATCGAACTGCGCTTCGGCAGCTTTCTTGGCTAATTCCTGTGAGTAACCAAGTGTCAAGAAGTTCTTTTCATACTTTGAAACAGCACTCTCTTTTCGAAGTCTCGCAAGTTCAGCATCTTTCTCCGCTTCCTTATCAGCTTTTTCCTGCGCCAGCTTTTCAGCGTCACTAAGCGTTGCGTTATACTTCTTTTTCCAGTTAGAAGCGTCTGCGGCTGCGTCTTCCTGCGCCTTTTTCAGCTTTGCGTATTCAATGCGCATCTGCTGCAACTGTTCCTCAAGACTTGGCTGTGGCTCGTCACTGCTGCTTTCAGGATTGTTGCTCGGCTGATCTTTTGGCGGTTCCTGCGCTGGTGGCTTCGGTTCGTCTTTTGGCGGTTCCGGTGTCGGTTCTGCGAAATGCTGCAAGTTCATTTTTAAAAGCTCTTTCTTTTCCATCTTTGTTACCTCAACTTTCTGCGATTGATTATCCTCGTTTCCCTACGAGCGTTTACTTTGCGATTTTTCCGTTTTCCCTAACGTTTTTACTGCTGCGAAATTTGTACCGCGCTTTCCCTAGCGCATATAAAAAGCACCCACATTTCTGTGAGTGCTGATTAACAATTTATAAATCTTTCAATGGGCTATTGCCGGTCTGATCTGAAGAATCCTGCATAATCCGCTTTGAATCCGGATTGACATTTGATTTCAATTCATCGTCCGGTGATTGCTGCGTATTCCCTTTGGACGTTCCGCTTTCTCTCATTTTCTTTTGATATTCAAGAATCTGTGGTACAGAATCTTCGACCGCTTCTGCAAGGTTGCTGAATAAATCAACGGTTTCCATTGCAATTCTTGGATGTATCTGATTCTGAATCATTGTTGCCAACGAATTTACCTTTGTTGCCATATCGAAAGTTTTTTGCCGGATTGGTCGAATCTCAATATCACTGTTTTTCAAATCCAGCAACGGGCTATCTGGCTCCGTACTTGGAGATTTCTTAATCGCGATCAATGCGAGTCGGTTTCTTTCCTTAAATCCACGCTTAACGATTGCCGCCTGCTTGCACGCAACGGCTTCTGTCGCAGTCCAGCCGGAAGAAAGACTAGTTGCTCCGGTTGTGGAGCCACCGCTTTGCTCTGTCTGCTTTGGTGTGAATGTCCTTTCAAGGATTCCATCATGTTTCGCTTGGATATTGGATAACACGCCTGCATAATCGTAATTAAGGACAAGCCCTTTGATATTCGGCTGTTTTCCCTGTCCATTTGTCTTAGTTAAAATCCACTGCCCTGCCTGTGGTCCTTTTACTTTTCCGTCATCGTCTTTATCAAGTTCAATGTCGTTTCCCCACCAGTTTGCCTGTGTGGTCTGCGCTACGTCATTACACAAATCGGATTCCAAAATATTCAAAGCGTTTAATTCATCAAGCTGGCGTTCAAATACGCCTGTCCGGTCTGTGGCACGCTCAAATTCAACGATATTCACGCGCCCGAATGGGTTGATTGGAATTTCCAATTCATTCAGTTTCATGCCCTCGTTTTTCTTTGCTCCATTTACGATTTCCACCATATCGCGGATTTCGTAAATTGCATCATCGGTCACGCAAGTAAAAATTCTTGAACCGTTTTCGTCTTCTGAATAAGAAACGCCCATCATCGGTCGTTCATAAGCATCTGACGAGTAAACCACGAATGAATACAATGGGTTCAGCGTCACAAGGTCAAATACCGCGTCTTCATCATCCGGTTTTCTCTTTATGTCGATAAGCTGACAACAAGTGCCGCATACTTCCAGATAATAAGCAAGCAACTGGTCTTTGCTTTCCATGTCCTCGGCGTCGTACATTTCATTCAAAAGTGTGATTGCCGAATCGTTATCTGTTGGATTGCTGTTTTTCGGGTGCTTATCCGACTTCTGAACGAAAGCCATGTGATTTCCCCAAAAATAACCAAGCCAAAATTCTGTGATCTGGTGCGCAAGGTTGGAAATTGACTTAATATCAATGTCTTTCCGAACTTTCTTCTCACGCATAAGCGACTGATCGCCCTTTTCAAAATTAATGAGGTATCTGATCTGCGCGCGGTTCTGCTCATGCTTAATCATGGCGCGTGAAAGAACATCAATAACATTGTCCGCTGTGATTTTCTTTACATCTGTATAAATTTTGATTCTTCCTCGAAATTCAATGTTGCGTTCCTTTTCGCTCACAGTCTCACCTCAATTCGTTGCATAGAAAAAGCCACTGGCTTTTACACCAATGGCTCATTTCTCATTTTCCGATGATATAATCATATCATGAAAGTATGTCCTTTTTTTCCGCATTTCACATTTTCTTATTCTGATTGAGCAGATAAAAGAAATATCTGCGCATTTCATAAAATGCAGATTTGCTAATCGGCATTTCCTCGCAAGCAATCAGATACGTTACCGGAACTTCATAGCATACGGATTTGATTATGTATTGACTCAAATCATCGCTGGTCTGTCTTGCAGTATCCTCAATCAATGCACACTTTTCTTCCAGTTCATATCGTTTCATTGCAAGATTTCCAGTAGCATCAGAATTGTTGTGAGTAATCGGCATATCTGTGATTTCAATGCTTTTTACTGTATCGTTGCTGTATTTTAGCTGATTTTTCCATTCCGGGTACTGCTCACAAAATCCGCAAAGTTCTTTGTATCGTTTGCCGGAAATACCATATTTTTCAAGATTCAACTGTCTTTTATTCACTCTATCGCTCCTCTATCCCATTGGGCTATTTATAACCTGTGCTTTACACACAAAACCATTCGTTATATACAAAGCAAAACTCGCTAAACCATCCGGAACATCATCATGGGGATTTTTACCAACAACTGAATAACTCAACAGCCACCCCATCATCACACCGTATTCATCTTTAGGCTTGTACATTTCTTTATCCTTGAATAAAACGTGTTTCTTTACCCAGTCAGCATTGACAATAATCTTTGTTTCCTTGTTTGAACTAGTGGTTTTGTCAGTGATATTGCATCTGCCACCACGCTCATCAACTATCTTCGCTACCTCATACGCCACTCTCGTACCGCCGTTATTGCTCTCAAATTCGCACTGTTGCATATTATTTTCAAGGATAATGTCTGCCGATCTCTCATATTGCAGACCGTAATCACTGCTATCGTTGCAAATACAGTCGATCAGATAGAAGTCATTCCCATACTGCTTGAAACATGGCAGGAAATAGAAATCGCTTCCCTTGTCTTTTGTATCGCAAATACCAAGAATTGCATCCGGTTCACCAAGTGGCAATGACTGATACCTCCGCAGATCATCTTCGTGATACAGAAGTCCTTCACGTTCAATAGGCTCATTCTTATACAAGCATTTGTACGAAATATCATCCATCGTCAGCGCTTGGTCATTGAAGAATTTCACAGACATACCATTAAATTCATAATCAAAGTTGCTTTCTCCGCTTTCCGGGTCAATATCCGGTACTGCAATAAACCTCGCCCTTGGATTTCCGTCATATAGCCTTTTCAATCGTCCAATAACATCATGTACTGACCACCTTGTGGCAATGTGTATCTCTTTGACCTGTTCGTTCAGCTTCCTTTGCTTTGCATCGGTTCCGTATATTCGCCACAGCTTGTCAAGCTGATTCTTATTCAAGGCTTCTTCGATACCGCCTATCAGATCATCACAGTACAAATATCTGTTACATCGAACTTTACCGGCATTTTTAGAGCCTACAGATGTACATTGCAGATTAGCAAAAGGCTTGTATTTGTTGAAATTGATCTGTTCTCTCTTGGCATCTGTACTTACCAAGTGAACATCCGGAAAAATCTCATTCCAACAATATTCCTCATCATTCGTGGTAATATCAATTACTCCGTCATAAAACATACGGGTAATATCTCCGCTGTGTGAGAAAAACAGGCTGTAATCGTCCGGATGTCTGCCGATGATCCACGATGCAAAGAACTTTTCAAGTGTGGTTTTTTGCGTGCCCGGTGGCATTGAAATGCTCAAAATATCCAATTTGTCATCTTCCAAATCCTGCATAGCCTGAATCAAACCGTGTTTATTCAACTGCTTTCGTTTTGGAAGATAAAACATATCGCGCCGCTCACGTTTGCGCTCCAGATAGATTAAATACGAATCAAACCAGTACGGAGCTTCTGCTTTCAAGGTTTTCCAGTACAATTCATCCATCTGTAAGACTTCAACATTGCTCTGAATCGCCCATGTACAACATTCCTTGATGTACGAAGTGACTTTCAACGCCCATTCCGTGTCGTTTTCCTTTTCAAATACGGTTTTCGCCACGTCCAACAGGTCAAATAGTGTCCGGTATTCAATCCCATGCCGTTTTATGTAATTTTTAATATCATCAGCGGTCTGCCGCGTTTGTTCTGAAACCAAAAAGAGAGAACCTCCTTTCCTCAAATTTTGGAAATTCGGCTCTCTCTACATATTTGCCACTTGGTAC
>ERZ1026968.922-NODE-922-length-10304-cov-5.252610_pt1 | contig 10304 bp, 6 predicted proteins | sample MGYA00519295_ERZ1026968 | MGnify/ENA primary metagenome ERZ1026968 (study PRJEB26926, sample SAMN06164480) | human gut metagenome | biome: ENVO:00009003; feature: ENVO:2100002; material: ENVO:00002003 | host: Homo sapiens | place: USA | collected 2012 ...
CTATTAAGTCGTCGGCAGCGTCAGATGTGTATAAGAGACAGTCGCAACTTTCGGGCGGACAAATGCAGCGCGTCGCGATTGCCCGCGCCATTGTCAACAATCCCGAAATCATTCTTGCGGACGAACCGACGGGCGCGCTCGACAGCGAAAGCGGCGTCGAGGTTATGGAACTGCTGAAAGAAATTTCAAAAGATCACCTTATCGTCATGGTCACGCACAACTCGCAACTTGCCGACGAATACGCAACCCGTATTCTCAATATGTCGGACGGCGTCATCGTCGGTGACACGAACGAGTACACCCTTGACGAGTGTCTTAGCGACGAGGCGGCAGACCTTGCCGCAAAAACCGCCGCCGAAGAAAAAGCGCTTTCCGACATCGAACAGTCGGGTGCGAAAAACGCCAAGCGCGCGCTGAAACGCATTGAAAAGAAAAAGCGCAAAAAGGCGTCGATGTCGCCGCTCACCGCGTTTTCGCTGTCTTTCACAAACCTTATTAGCAAAAAAGGCCGCACGTTTCTGACGTCGTTTGCGGGGAGCATCGGTATCATCGGCATAATGCTTGTTCTCGCGCTTTCGACGGGCGCAAGGTCGTTCATTTCAAAAATGGAAGAAAACGCGCTGTCGCAATACCCCATCGAAATCAGTGAAAGCAACACGGACTTGTCGGCGATTCTGTCCCTTCTGACAACGGACACTGCAAAGCGCGAAAAATATCCGTCGGGCGACACGATTTATACGCAGCAAGTCATCGGCAATATCATTGATAATTTCCCTTTGCTGACTTCAAAGAACGATTTGGCACGATTAAAGTCGTATATTGACGACAACTTTGACGAAACGATCGGTTACGTCAAGTACAACTACGGCACGGATTTCGACGTTTACTGCGACTACACTCACGCGAAAGGCGAAGGCGAAAAAGACAAGTATATGAAAGTGCAGCCTTTCGTCGACGCGATTGCGGATATTCCCGTGCCCCCCGGCTTCAAGGATCAACTTGCAATGTTCTCGTCCTATCTCACCGTGTGGGACGAAATGACCGACAACACAACGCTTCTGAAACAACAGTACGAACTTCTGGGCAATTCCAAATGGCCGACGAAATACGACGAAGTCGTGCTTGTCGTCGACCGCAAAAACCAAATTAACGACTATATGCTCTTCGCGCTCGGGCTTAAATCGAAAGACGATATCGGCAACGCTTTCGCCGGCGAAACGGAAGGAAAAGAATCTTTCAGCGACTCGACGTTTTCGATAAGCGATATTATCGGTGAAAACGGCAAAGATCCCCTGCAATACCAAATCGCCACGGGTTGCGACTATTATCACAAAAACACCGAAACGGGAAAATGGGAAAAAATTTCCGCAAGGGACGAGCAACGCGCAAAAACCTTTATCGACGGCGAGACCGACGGCAGAAAAAACACCGTGAACGTGAAAGTCGTTGGCGTCGTACGACCCCGCGAAGACGCAAACGTTACGTCGATAAACGGCAACATCGGCTACACCGCCGCCCTGTCCAGATACCTTTCGGAGCGCGCGTCGGAACACCCGCTTGTCAAGGCGTTGAACAACGACGAGGTCGGTATCAGCGAAATCGATCCGAGCACTGACTTCGATTCTCTCATGCTGAAACTCGGCGTGTCCGACGTCGACAAGCCCAAGAAAATCAAAATCTATGCAAGTTCGTTCGACTCCAAAGAGAAAATCCTTGCGTTCCTTAACAACTACAACGCGACTCTTCAAGCAAACGGCGAAACTCCCGTGAAATACAGCGACAACCTGTCGATGATAATGGCATACGTGGAGTCGATGACCGCAACCATAACGGGCGTACTCATAGGTTTTGCCGCGATATCCCTGATTGTTTCGTCGATAATGATTGCAATCATAATATATACGTCGGTCATTGAAAGGAAGAAAGAAATCGGCGTATTAAGAAGTATCGGCGCAAGGAAACTCGACGTGTCGAGCGTATTCATTGCGGAATCGGGCATTATCGGTTGTCTGTCGGGCGTGCTGGGCATTGCGATATCGTATATACTGATTTTGCCGATAAACGCGGTCATTGCAAAGCTGTTCAGCGTACAGCACCTTGCGACGCTTTCCTGGTGGCAGCCGCTTATGATGTTCGGTATCAGCGTCGTTTTGGCGGTGCTTGCGGGATTTGTACCGGCGCATATGGCGGCAAACAAGGATCCTGTCGAGTGCCTGCGCTCCGAATAACCGACGATTCCACAAGGACGGAAATTTTCCGTCCTTTTTTTTGGCAATTTTTCCGATAAGTTTTAATAAAGTTGCCCTATCCGCCCGTTTTGTGCTATAATCCGTCATAGACGTATCCGTAGCTCAGTTGGATAGAGCACCGGCCTCCGACGCCGGGTGTCGAGGGTTCGACTCCCCCCGGGTACACCAAAAAACAACCGCAACCGCGGTTGTTTTTGTATACGGAGGGGGAGGAGTCCGTGCGTTTAAACAAAAACGCACACTGCTTTGCAGTCGAACCCTCCGGCTGGCGCTTCACTTTCGATGCAAGCATCTTCGTTACGCTATTTCGTCGCTTTGCTCCTTCCGACTTTTGCTTGTCCAAACGTAAACTCTTTTTAATGCTTATTTATAACACGCGTCTAGCGTTCTTGATAAAAAGTCTGCTAAAACACATGGCTTTTTAAAACCTTTTACTATCTAATAGTAAATAATGTCCCGTCTGTGGTACGCTGCAGTTGATAAAATACAATCGTTATGCTAAAGCAGTTGATAAAATACAATCGTTATGCTAAAATTGTAATGAATAATTGTTTCATAAACTCTTTAACCAAAAGGTATTAATCCAAGTTTAGAAGCAGTTAAACGAAGAACTTAATAATATAATTTATTTGTACAAAGGAGGAAAAAATGCAAATAACATTAAACAAAGAACAAAGACAATGTATCATAGACATGATTTATCCTATTTTTTATAAACAAGCAGAAAATATCAATAATAATAATTTTATTGAGCCATTGGAAGAAATCGGATCAACAGGTGCAAGAGTATTTATAAAAGTGGCTCTTGACGTCTTTAAACTTGCAGAAATAATCGGCAAGAGCAAAGACATTAATGAGCTGTTAAATGAATTGTAAAACAACCAAAATACATTGTTTAATTTCTGATTGTGCGAGTGCAGCCGGTCAAACAATTTGTTTTTATTGTTACCAACAAAGTCCTGCTTTCGATGCAACTCACAACAAAAACGCTAAAAATTAAATAATGGAAAAATCCGATTTTGACATGATCACAGGAGGGTAAAAAATGAATAAATACATTGCAATTGATGTAGAGTGGAGTAGTCTTGACATGAATACAAACGAGATGATAAGACTCGGCGCGGTCAAGATTGACAATGACGTGGTTGTTGACAGTTTTTCATCGTTTATTCAACCCAAACAACCGCTTATTGATGCCGTTGAAGCATACACCGGGATTACAAACGAATCTCTAAAAAGCGAACCTTCCGCCTATGACGTATTACAAGATTTCTTAAAGTTTATCGGGAATGAGACGCTTATAACAGACTACAGGGCTTACAGCCTCGATAGGATAAATGACATTGCTCAAGAATTGGGCATTGAGCGGATAACCAACAACACAATCGAAGTTATCCCCCTCGCCCGCGATAGATTATTGCTGAGAAGTTATACACTGCGAAATCTCCGCCGATTTCTATCCATTAACGAACAAGGTATCGACGAAAAACTGATTGCTCTTCTCTATAAAAAACTAATCGTTTTGCCTGAAAGGATGCTCACTAAAAAAGAGTTTTGCTTTTTGAAAAATTTGTTTGACCTTTCACAACGGCGCGAATGGCCCTTGTATGTAACCAAAACCGACGCCGAGGATTACTTGCGCCAACGCTATAGCGAAGCATATCTCGACGAACTCGGCAGAATCCCCGTTGAAGATTTTGAGAGTCTAAAAGGCGATGAATTTGAACTGTTCAACCGCCCAATGGCTTTGGAGTGGGGCAAATGTGCCGGATACCCGCAATGGAAAATCATCGAAACATACAACCAATATCTGGACAGTATTCCTAAAACAGACAGAGATTACGAAAAAAGAAAACAATTTACGTTGGGTTTAGAATCTAAATACGGCTTTGATGAAAACGATTTTTTTAACCCTTTAACAAAAAGTTAACGCAAAAACCATTGTTTTTAAGGAGGAAATATGAAAAAATTCGAAGAAATAATTTATCCGTTTAATGTTGCTTACATAGTCTTTGGCGACGATCACGAATTGGACCTCGGAGGCGAGGAAGCCCAAGCATTGTGTAATAACGAAAAGTTTTGGGACGATTATAAGCGCCTTCTCGATACCCTCACTCGCGACGAACTAAGAACGGTGATTGATAAACTTTTCCGAGAGGCAAAATCCTTTGACGAAACTGCAAAAGAAATGAACGTTGATCGTGAATATATTAAGGACAAACTGTATCCAATGGCGATAAGGCAACTTCGCCACCCCGCGCGTGTTAGATTTTGGATAAAATACGTACCGCGCCAAACACACCGCGACTAATACAATCCTATTATAAAAGAACCAATAAGGGAGGAAAAAAATGATGCCAAATCCTATTATTTTAAACAATGTATTCCCCAATGCATCGTATAATATGGGCAATAACCTATATCACGAAACGATAAATCTCTTTAAATCGGACAACGGAAAATACTATATCCACTTAAATGCAAACGGCACATATAAAGGTGCTGAACCGGTGGATGTTTTGAACATAACGCGCGCCGACAATGGTTTATACCAAATTTTGTCTATTGCAAGGAATTGCAAAATTGTTGATGGGGCAAACATAACAGCACGAGATAAAGGTGAAGAACGTTATAATAAACAAATAAACAAAATTCAATATGGCGGTGTATTCGTAGAAAAGTATTTTGAAGAAAACGTTACCATGGGCAAGTCTCCTGAAAAAGATTTGTTTGTTACTTTTATATGCGATAAAATTGAAGAACCAAATAAAAATATTTACATCACCTTTGCTAATTTTGAAAATAAAAACGATTTGACTTTAAAAATATCTAAGACAAAATTTTCTTCGCAATGCAGGATCTATCTCGATTCTAGTGAGATAACTGGTTTAAATACGTTTCTTAAAGGTATAAAATGGAACGCCGTAGGAACTTATGATGAAAGAGTTAAAGAATTAAAAGGAAAATTTTTAATAGCAGAAGAAAACTATTTTTCTTTGCTTGGTGTCGAAAAGCAGGAATTGCCGTACTCAAACGCAATAGTTAAAATTCTTAAATTTAACAAAGATGGCGTTTCAAGCTTTTTATCTAAATTACCGGGAATTAACGTCCTTGGAAAGAATAACTTTACAGAAGAACTACGGCGTGAAGAAAAGAACGTTGACATTTTATTTAAAGACTTTACAAATAAAAGAATTGTCATTATTGAAAATAAAATCGATGCAGGAATAACGTTGCCAAACTCTACAATGACGTCTCTTGAAAAGCAAGCCGAAAACATCTTTATCGATGTTTTTGGCGTTAAACCCAATTCAAGCAATAAAAGATGGACAACAATTGAAAATTGTTTAAAGTCGGAAAAAAGAAAACAACCTTCTCAACTTAGTAAATATTATATTTATGCGTTATGTTGGGCTCTCAAATCTGGCTGGTCATCAAACGAAATCAATGAAAACATCCACTGCTTCTTCCTATGCCCTGAATATCATAAACATATGTATGCTACTAAAACCTCCAAAATGCTAACTATCCCGTATGCTTTTTCAAATAAGTATCAACTCATTACTTATAAAGATCTTTTTGAAATATTCCAAAAGGTTTTCCCGGAAAACGATCTTAGTTTGACACCTCATCAAAACTTTATAGTAAAGGATTTTTTAAATGCCATCTCGTTTTTAGCAAAGGACAGAGACGACACGATAGAAGTTAAAATGATTCGTAAGTTTATCGAAAGACATGACGAAATTGCGTCCAAATCTTAGCGTACACAAGACGCATTGCTATTGCTAAAATACTTAGTAAATGAAGGAATGAACATGAGAAAAGAAATCGAAGACTTGGCAAAAACAATCACTTGCGAAACCCCGATAGAAGAACTTGCCGGCAAGGTCGAATCCTTTGAAGAAATAATGTTTTTATTGCAGTCAATTAAAAATCAATCTAACCTCAAAACCAACAAACTGACGAATGTGCTAAAAATAAGAGCATTGCTCGAACTTAAGGACATTCCGAAAGAAAAATTAACCGTCCCAAAAATCCAAAGGATCATGTCGATAGGATACCCATCTGCCGCGGCAATTCATGATTGGCTTTGTGAAGACAGCCAATAATCGAGTTTATCACATCTTGAACAAAAAACTTCGCCAAGGAAAAACCGTCCGAAATACGGACGGTTTTTTGTTGTTTGGATTTATTGTTTTTGGTTGAACAATGCTTTGTTGACATTATTGTTTTTTGTTGAACAGTGCTTTGATTGCGGAAATTAACTCGGCAAACGTTTTCTTCTTCACAACAAACCAGAATATTGCAAACCCGATAATTCCGACGCCTGCAAGGCTTCCGATCACGATGCCCGCAATCTGTCCGCCGGACAGCCCTTTTTTATCGGGAGCGGGTGCGATTTCGCCGTCAATCGTGCCGCCGCCCGGTGCTTTGTCCTGATATACGGCGGTAAGAACCATTCCGTCTTTTACCACAAAGGTATATTCCTTTTGGGTGCTGACGATATTTTCGCTTGCGTCCTTCCAGCCAACGAACTCTTTGCCTTCTTTATCTTCTGCCGTTACGGTTACTTCATCGCCTTGTTTATACGTTCCGCCACCCGTTCCGCCGTTTACGGTAATAGTGTACTCGATATCTTCGTAATTTGCGGTTGCGGTTACAGCATTTGCAGGCATATTAAAGGTAAGGCTTGTTTTAGTTGTATCAAGACCGCTTATTCCCTCAATCGTCCAACCCGAAAATTTCTTTCCGATTGTAGGCTCGTTTGCGGTGATAGTTACGCTTGCACCTTGAATAAACACACCTTCGCCTGTTCCGCCTATTACGGTAAGATTGTATGAAGAAACGCCGCTTTCAGGAACTTGCACTTCGACAAATGCTCCTGCATTGTAGTTGTCCGTTTCCTTAAACCTTATTTGATATTTACCGGACGAAAGCCCTGTAACATCGCTACCTGTTCCCGAAGTCCAAGCAGAATCGCCTACTTTGCGGTATTCCATTTCGGCTGTTATACCCGTTATCTTGCCGTCCGTTGTGGTCGTTGTAGTAGGAGCAACGGTTGTGAACAACGATGCAGACGGTGCAGATTGTTCTGCTTTTGCGATTGTAAATTTCCACGAAGCGTCGTGAATATCGGTTGCTGAGTTGAAGTTCGCCGTTGCGGTTGTATCGATATACACTTCATATTCGCCTGCGTCTTTTACATCTGCAACAATCACTCCGCCTTTTTTGTACTTAACCGTTATGGCAAAGCCTGTTTCATCACCATAGTGGGCAATCAAACTAACGGTTGCGGTTTTGGCATTGCCGTCATACGTAAGGTTGCTCGGTTCATAGAAGTTAAAATCGCTTACAATAGGGTTTCTCTTACCTATGCTCCAAGAGATTTCCTTGTCGGTTATCGTGCCGTCGTTCCACTTATATCCGCTCTCTAATTTTGCGATTGCGGTATAAGTTTTTGCGTCAACGCCGCTATTTCCTGTTAGCGTATAGCCGACGCCACCTTCCACGCCTATTTGACTTCCTGCCGTATAAGTTAGATTCGTTTTTGCTTTCGGAATGGCAATTTCTGTAAGCGTAGCAACGATATTAAATTTTGCGTCCGAATTGCTTTCGGCAGTCAAATCGCTTGCAAGTCCCGTGATATTTGCCTTTGGAATCGTGATTTCTACAAACTGGTCGCTAAGAGCAGTAGGCGTACCGCTGACGGTGATTTTCGCCTCGGTGTCGCTTATTCTCGTAACAGACTGAACAAGTCCGTCGGGAAGATTTGTTATCCAGTCTCCCGAAAGAGCGGTTTCAAACGTATATCCCGTAAGAGTAACGGTAATATCCGTGTTTGCAATCGCTTCGCCTTGCTCACCGAAAATAGTTACGCTATCTATGGTTGCTTTCTTTTCGGTGTAGTCCACGGTGAACGGCTCACTGTATAGCGTTCTATTATTATACACAACCTCAACCACATATTCGCCGGCAGGAGTTCCGTAATAAGTCCCATTATCTTCAAGAGTTGCTTTATAAGTAGTTCCGTCAACAGACACAACGTTACCCTTTGAAATAGTTAAATCGTTTATCGGTCTGATTTTTATCCAATTACTTTGGTTAAATTCATTACTAATAAGAGTAAATGTCACCGTACCTTTTGTACCACTTTCTCTTTCAAAAACAGGTTGCACCGTAAACGCTTTATAATTTGCTCTTACTTCAATATCCTTGTCTTGAACGGTAAGTTTCGCTCCGTTTTGGCTTGTTGCGTTTGTTATAACTGCGTCACTTGTAAACGAAAACCATTTGTCAAACGGTATGTTTGTCGTATCCGTTTCGCTCACTTGCAAAGAAGGCGCATTCAAAGTGATTTCGTCACCCGCAAGGAAATATCCGCTACCACTATTTGCTTCCTTAGGTACGCCCGGACCTGCAAGTGTACCGTTTATTGCTGCCACATAGCGCGGTGTGCCATAGCGGTAGGACGCAAAGCAATTTCCGCTATCTTCGTTTACAGCGTGGGTTGTATTATCTACGTCACCACCGGTAATAGGCCAGCCATTGCTTCCTGCTTTCTTGTATTTTATGGTCATATTGCCTGCTTTAGTCATCGTTTTGCAGTTTCGAATACCATAACTATAAGCACTATCGCCACCCGCCACGCTAACGTCAATATCGATATTGCCGTTTGTATTTATAGTTACATTGTTTTTTGCAAAAATACCTGCTACCCATTGACTTGCGGTGCTATTGTTTGTGTTTTTGGCTACAATATTAACGCTTGCATTGTCTTCAATTGTTACGTTCCTTGCATGAATACCATCAACTTGACAGTTTTCTCCATTAGACGTTGCGTTAATTGTGACTTGTGCGTTGCCTCCAATAACAACGTCAATGTTCTTAGCCATTACCGACGCTCCGCAGGCTATTCCCCATACAGAAGAAACGCTGCTTGAAGCGTTTATCGTCAATTTTCCGTTTGCATTAGACGTAATAGTTACTCGTCCTTCATGTTCTCCATCGATAAATACGCCGTTTTGCCCACCGGTAATAATATTGTCTCCGATAAGGTTGATTGTGAAATATCCTGATACAGCAGGATTTATACCTACGTTCCCGCCGTTAAAATTGTTAAGAGTCAAAACGCCGTCTTTGTATTTGGCAACGTAACCCGTATCGGGGTTGCCGTTTAGTTGATCTCCATCAGACGTTTTCAAATAATAACCATTGTTTAACGGATTATTATTTATGTAAATTATGTCATACGGCGTAAGCGTTTCTCCTTCTGCATAGACCGTACTCGTCGGGCTTGCAAACACTATGCCGAGCATAAGCACAAGGCACATCGTAAGACCGAGTACAAGCATAAGTATCTTTGATTTGTTTGCCTTTGTGTGTGTCATAATATTATCTCCTTGTTTGGATTTTTGGGGGATATTTTGCATAAAACGCGACTTTACATCGCAAATATGCTGCATTAAGTCGTTTAGTATACGATAAACAAGTCTATGTCCGAAACAGTGCCGAAATCGAAACTCTTTGCCCCGATTGCTTTCATGGAATAGGCAAAACCGATGGCGTCTTTCGTGCCGATAAGTGCGTTTACCGCCATTGAGCCGACCTGCATATTCAGGTTTTCGGCAGTCCCGATTTTCAGCACGGCGTTCAGGGTGTTGAACAAATCCGCCGTATCATCAGCCGAAAGATTGTTAAGCGTAAGCGATTTGTGCGTTACGGTATAGGCAAAGCCGTCTTCTTCCGTCTTATCTACGCGAACGGTGGACGAAACGTAAAGGTTATCGGGGATATATTTTTTGAAGTATTTATACGGGAAACCGCCCATATCCGCTTTGAACGGCGTAAGGTCGATTTTCGCCACGACGTTAAAGTCCGCGCTGCCGTTTGCGGCGATTTCCGAAAAGTCAATCTGCACGACGGTTACGGACACTTCCTTATCGCCCAACTTGATTTTGCCGCCCGTTTGCTCGTAAAAGACCGTTTGGGCAATCGCCCCGACATGCTTTTCGGTGAGGAAAATCGGATCTGTCATACTTCTGTCTCTTATACACA
>ERZ1026968.923-NODE-923-length-10279-cov-7.844777_pt1 | contig 10279 bp, 10 predicted proteins | sample MGYA00519295_ERZ1026968 | MGnify/ENA primary metagenome ERZ1026968 (study PRJEB26926, sample SAMN06164480) | human gut metagenome | biome: ENVO:00009003; feature: ENVO:2100002; material: ENVO:00002003 | host: Homo sapiens | place: USA | collected 2012 ...
TCTCCCGCCGATAATAATCTGACAGCATCCAGTAGAGACGTCCGTCGTCATTCCAGTAGTAGCGCAGGCTGTCCCCAGCCGCGAAGATAGTAGCGCAGGCTGTCCCCAGCCGCGAAGATAGTAGCGCAGGCTGTCCCAGCCGCGAAGATAGTAGCGCAGGCTGTCCCAGCCGCGCACAGAAAATGACTAAAGTCCTTATAATAAAAATTTCAATAGGCATTTTGTCCGTGTTTTATGCGCGGCTGGGGACAGCCTGCGCTACTAATCGATGCCGGCGGATGCCTAAGTGGTGATGGCTTTGTCAATACGGGCCTTTCATTTCAGACATTTCAAGTGCTTTCATAGTTACTCTCCGGATATTGAAGCCCAATTGGATTTTAAAATGAAAGAACCGTAAATAGTCGATTTTATGCATTTAAATTTCGGGTTATGTCTAAAAATAATTATATTTGCACCTGAAGACAACAGACCAAATGCCAAATCTATATATAATAGCCGGATGTAATGGGGCTGGTAAAACAACAGCTTCGTTCAACGTATTGCCTCAGATTTTGAATTGCAGGGAGTTTGTAAATGCCGATGAGATCGCCAAGGGTATTTCTCCATTTGCTCCCGAGACTGTTGCCATTCAGGCTGGGAAACTTATGCTGGAACGAATTGATACATTGTTGTCAGAACACGTATCTTTTGCTATTGAGACCACTTTAGCCACACGAAGCTATCAATCGTTGGTACGAAAAGCCAAGAGTCTGGGTTATACGGTTCATCTATTGTTTTTTTGGCTTGAATCTCCTGAAGTTGCTTGCAGCCGTGTTGAGAAACGTGTATCGGAAGGAGGTCATAATATCTCGACAGATGTAATTTTTAGGCGGTATTATGCAGGTTTAAATAATCTATTTAAGATTTTTATGCCTATTGTTGATTATTGGGCGTTATATGATAATAACCTCCAACCCAAACTTGTTGCTGACAACTCTGGTATATTTGAAAAAAATTTGTATAATAGAATAAAGAATAGTTATGTCGGAGACTGATAAGATTAATATGCGGACCATTCTGAACGAGGCACTTAAAGAATCGTTCAGAAAAATGTTGGATCAAAAAAAGAAATTAGGTCAATCTATTGTTACAGTTGATCAAAACGGCAATCCAATTGTATTGACTGCCGAAGAAGCTGAAAGGATTGTAATCCAGTCCGGTCAAAAATAAGTCTATTGAGCCCACTTTTATATGGATCCAATAGACTTTATTTCAGCACATTATCGCAATTATTATTTCTCCTTTTGCGGCTTGGATTTGGCGGCGGATTTCGCATCGAATTCCTTCAGGAAGCGGGGGTAGGATTTGCAGTAGTCGGAGATGAGGCAGCCGTAGCAGTCGGGGGTGCGGGCCTTGCAGACGTAACGGCCATGCAGTATCAGCCAGTGATGCGCCTTGGGCAACAGCTCGGGCGCTATGTGCCGGCACAGGGTCTTCTCTGTAGATAACGGTGTCTTGGAATTGTTGGTCAGTCCGATGCGGTTGCTGACGCGGAACACGTGCGTATCCACGGGCATCGCGGCTTCGTTCCACAGCACCGCCAGCATCACGTTGGCCGTCTTGCGCCCTACTCCCGGCAATGTCACCAGCGTGTCTATGTCCTTGGGTATCTCGCCGCCGAATTCCTCCACCAGACGCTGCGCTACCTTGACCAGCGATTTACTTTTGGCGTTGGGATAGGTCACAGACCGAATAAAGGGATACACATCCTCGGGCGTAGCCGCGGCCAGGTCCTGAACCGTCGGGAACCGATGGAACAATGCCGGTGTGACCATGTTGATACGCTTGTCGGTGCATTGCGCCGACAATATCACGGCTAACAGCAGCTGATACGGATTGTCGTAATGCAGCTCTGTCTGCGGCTCGGGAATCGTGGCCGCAAACGTCTCCAGCACTTTGGTGTATCTATCCTTTATGGTCATGCGTTTAATTAGTTGAAAGAGTTTATAAAGTTGAAAAAGTTAAGATAATAGTGCAGATTTTGAAACGTCTACACATTCATCTTAACTTTCTAAACTTTTTTAACTTTGTAAACTACACTTTAGTGTGCCGATTCGAATTCCTTGAGGAAACGGACGTCATTTTCAGAGAACAGGCGCAGGTCCTTCACCTTGTACTTCAGGTTGGCGATGCGCTCCACGCCCATGCCGAATGCGTAGCCGCTGTAAACGTCGGGATCAATGCCGCAGTTCTTAAGCACGTTGGGGTCGACCATGCCGCAGCCGAGAATCTCGACCCATCCCGTACCCTTGCAGAGGGCACAGCCCTTGCCGCCGCAGATATGGCAGCTGATGTCCATCTCGGCGCTCGGCTCGGTGAAGGGGAAATAACTTGGACGCAGGCGTATACGCGTATCGGGGCCGAACATGCGTCGTGCGAAGCCCAACAGCACCTGCTCCAGATCGGCCATCGACACGTTCCTGTCGATATACAGGCCCTCCACCTGATGGAAGAAACAGTGGGCGCGCGCCGAGATTGCCTCGTTGCGGTAAACACGGCCGGGACATACTATGCGGATGGGAGGCTGCGTATGCTCCATGGTGCGGGTCTGCACCGACGAGGTGTGCGTGCGCAGCAGCACGTCGGCCTTCTCCCTGTCGATAAAGAATGTGTCCTGCATGTCGCGTGCAGGATGATCGGGCGGGAAGTTCAGGCTTTCGAACACATGCCAGTCGTCCTCTATCTCCGGACCCTCGGCGATGGTGAAGCCCATGGAGCCGAAGATGGATATTATCTCGTTGCGCACCAGCGTGAGCGGATGGCGTGTGCCGCACGACACGGGTGTGCCGGTGCGCGTCAGGTCCAAATCCACGTCTATGTCGCTGTCGCTGCTTTCGAAACTTTCCTTCAATGCGTTGATGCGTTCCTGAGCCTCGTTCTTCAGCTCGTTTATCTTCTGACCGATCTCACGCTTCAGTTCGGCAGGCACCGTGCGGAAGTCCGCCATCAGCGCAGGTATCAGACCTTTCTTGCTCAGGTACTTTATACGCAATTCCTCGACCGCTTCCTTTGTTGCGGCCGTCTCGTTGGCAAGCTGCTGACGCAGCGTTTCTATCCTCTCTAACATCTCTTTATCGTTTTGCACCGCAAATTTAATCATTTTTGGCCACAAACCGAAATGCGCGCGCAAAATTCGCCCATAAAATCATCCTTTGGTCATGCCTTAGTAGCGCGGGCTGTCCCGGCCGCGCTACTATATGTTGTCCTTTATGTCGTTATGTATAAACATCACGGCATTGACACGTTCTAAAGGCACGTCTCTATTCGGGCGTTTGTAATTCGATTGTTGAAATTATCAATCGGCTACTTCGGTTGTCTTTATAATTCCTTCAACGGCACTTATAAATTCCTTGGCCAAAGGGATAAATACTTCTATTGTCTCTTTATCGCACACGTGAAAATCGTCATAATCATTTGCATGTCGAAGATCAAACAGCTCAAAGAATGTCTTGGCATATTGACTGTCAAGCTTGTTTGTCTTGACAAAATGTTTTGAAAGCATGGATTTTACTCCGGCATGCGTCTGAGTTTCCAGTTTATTGGCTACAAGCAGAGCCACTGCTGCGTAGTAGCATGAGTAATAAAGTCTACTTATTGCTGAACTGAAGTAATCTCCCTTGACGAGATATTCCACTTCCTCAAGCGCGTTGTGACTGCGTGAAAGTCGGTAGTTTACTAAATCCCGTCTTTTCGAGTCATCAAGTTGTGGCCTCATAGCACTATTCCTTCACGGTTTACGTTGATGCTGAAAGGAGTGGTACGATTTTCCCAAATGCTTTTCAGTAATACAATCGGAGAGACCCGTACGCCATGTTCAATCTCGATGTCGTACAGTTTGCCAACTATCTCGGATCTACGGTAGACGAACGCTTTGCCTTGTATGCTGTCGGGCAATAGAATCAGAAGATCTATATCGGAGTCCTCAGTGGCGGTGCCGCGAGCCTGCGACCCGAACAGCATTGTCACCGCTTCGGGGAATAGCTTCCGCATTAACTCGGCTATTTTCTTGATGATAGAATCCTGACGCATAATTTGTATTCTATTGCTCAATGCAAAATTACAAATAAATTGCAATATTGCAAATTTTTTTCATTCTGTATTAATTGTATTCTCTGCGCATATTAGCGCGGGCTGCTCGGTTATTCTTAGGCTATTAGCGCCGGTCTTGAATGAAAAGAACATGGCATAAAAAACAGGCTCCCCTGCATTGCCGGATTATCAACGCAGGGGAGGCTTATGGGGAGAATGAATTAATAATCTATATCGCGTACACAACGGACAAACATACCATCACTGCTACCAATACTGCCAAACGCATAATTGAAATTATTATTAGTAAGCTGCACTCCTTGCTCCTTCTGCATGACCAATAAATACTTATTGGCGGTCGATGAATTGCCTTGGCCATCAGAATAATTGAAATATCCTACGGTACAGGACAACCATGTGGTATAGGACTGATTGGCATTGAAGACCCCCGCATTACGAAGGATTGTCAGTTCCTTCTGATTCGGAACCCGCCAGCCGGTACTGGTGTCCGTATTTTTGACATTACAGGGATTACCGTTAATGTATGTTGCATAGGAAGTGGCATTTGCAATATCAGTCCTGGTTACCTTTATATCATCTGATGCATACTCGAACGCCTTATATACCATGTTATAATCAGAGTTTATGGTATGTAACGGCATGGCGTCGCTTCCATTATTGCTTGTATATTTATTCGGCCTTACAGACGCTAAATCGTAATATGACATTCTTACGGTGCGTGTATTGCCGTCATGCACATAAGCCATTGTCACCTTATCATCACTTCCGACTGACGAAAGGTCTGTGCCGAGATTCCTGATACATCTTACCTGCCACGGACGGCTATTATTACCGGACCATTGATATACCTTGTCATAAAGGGAAGTAGAGGTCCCTTCCATAGCCCATAGAACATTAACGCCGGAATTGCTCGAAATAAACATATAGCGCGGATAATAGTCGTTTGTTATGCTTCTGTTGGCACTATTCTCAGAGAATCCATTTTGATTAGCGTACGGCAATTTATTGACATTCAAAAAGTTCAATATAGGTTGATTCAATGAGTTGCCACCGAGGATGAGTCTCAGATATTTACCCATAGCGGGGACATACCATCTAAGTTCATCCGGATCAATTCTCCCATTACCGTTATTGTCACGGTTACGGCTCATACATGCATTTATCGCCTCAATGTAACTTGAACTTGCCTGCGGATCATTAAAGGAATAAGGAGTGCCGCTTCTTGTAATTACTGCCGGCAATGGAAGCGGGTTATGGCCATTGATGGTTCTGGCCGGCAATGCAGGACCTCCCTGCAGGCGCAACCCCGACACTCCCGGCATCTCCATCGGACTGTTCTGACTCACGAAATTACTCCATGCAGGTCTGCTGTCTTCATCAGTGGAATTGATGCTCGGATTTGTGGTTGTATTACTGTTGTCCAACCATTGGGCAACGTTCCAGCGACCGTTTACAGTACTGTTTCCTCCCGCGAAAGTGACTCTCATATTGAGTCCTTCCGTTTCATTATACCTTTCCACGCCAATCGCTGTTCCTAACGGAAAACCTGTAGAAACGGGGGTCAGATTACTTAATGAATAATATGTCTGAACTGATTGTTGCGATACGCCATATTTAGATCTTGCATACACACTGTTGCCGTCCGGTGATGTTTTACGGGCGACGCGAATGTAAAACCGGCGTGGATTCTGATTCACATATCCGGTCCAGTTTGGTTTAGACCCGTCAACCGACGATTCATCGGCATCCGTTTCATAAGTGTATTCGTTTACGAATACTGTATACCATCCCGAATCCGACTTCATATCGTTAGTCATACCATTGTCCCAGGGACCTACTCCCCGAGATTCGTCACCCCGAAGGTCACTGAGCAGAAATGTATGCTTTTCGTCGCTCAGATAATTATTATAATTGCTCGGCTTATAATCCGCCAATGTTTTCTCATCTTTGGTGGCGCGCAATTCTATCCAATTATAATACTTAGCGGGAACCTCATTACCGGCTTCATCAACTATCTGACCGTTCTTGACATTAAGATCACTTACGGTAATTTCCTTACCGTTTTCGTATGTAGTGATAATGAATCCGAAATTTTTTTGTTTCAATTCCTCTTCCTTCAACTCTATGTTAAAGGCATGATAATGTGCGTCCAGGTCAATGGTGGAATTCTGAAGATCGCTCACCAGGCCCTCTTCGCCGTGATATGTCTCGTCGGTGGCGTATGCGTCCACGCGGATATCATTCAGCCCGTTTACGGTAATGTTATACGTATAATCGACGTTACGGTAGCAGTTGAAATCCTTTGACTTTGCATCTTCGGCCACATCCCCTATGTACCCTAAATGTATCATATATACCGCATTGCCGGATCGATACACTTCCGTACCGTCATTTTTCACTATTTCGCCCTGCTCATTTACAGATATCTGTTGCTTGTAATTCACCGTACATGATATCAGCACATACGACGCCTCATTGTTCGGAGTCCATGTTTGGCCTGTCAGACTCGTGAACAATGTTTTATTGGAAGCATCAACCTTGTCTCTTTCAAAATAGGTGGTGCTTGTTCCCTCATGTTTGTTTTCCGCCTGCCAGAAGTCGAAAGTACTGCAATTCTTTTCCGTACCCTCAACAGTCACCTTATTTTCGGAAACATACTGCGAACTAAATAGAATACCTTCGGCATAATACTGCGCTGCATTATCCTGCGATGTCGCATTGTCTCCGAAATTGGCTCCATCGCCACCTCTTACTGTTTGGGAACGTTCATAAAGCCATGAATACTTCGGCGCGTTTACTATCTCATAGCTGTTTACGGAAACATCTACATCGGGGCCATCGTCCTTGACGCGTCCCGGTATGACATTGAATGTAAGATGTGACACAAGGCGACGCAGATGTATCGCGCCGTCCGTCATGGGAACAGTCCCTTTTTGTGCCGGTATGAAATAGGGTGTGAAATTATTGCTCTGCCAGTCCGCCAGGTTTGTTGGATGTTCCCCTTTTACTGATATATTTGTAAAGCATCCCGCCATGGCCAATGGCACATTCGGTGCACGTACACCGGCCATTGTTGCAGGAGAGACTACTGCGATGTTAAGGAAATCATCCCATGTGTCGGCATTGTCAAGCAGTTCACTAAGGGGTTGCGGTTCTGCATTCGGACTGTCTTTCAGAACCCCCTCGTTTTCCTCCACATTAGCTACTCCTACAATATAACTTGACCCACTCTTTGTATTCAAAGTCACCGGATGAGGCACTTCGGAATCTACGGTGTTGACATCCGTTAATTTTTTCCAGTCGCTTGTAGGAAGTCCGGTAACGGAACTGTATGTACGGATCCATAAATTATTGACTTGATTCAGTGACGTCTCACTCAGATCCGCCCTTGTCTTCTTATCCATTTTGGGAAGCATGACCGGCACGGATATTAAGACATCCTCGCCACTCACAGTATAATCAGGCGTATCAAACCCGTCGTCAACACACGACGGCATAAGTATTGATACGGTGAAAGCCGTTATCAAGTACAGTATGATATATTTTGGTTTCATTATAGTTGCCATGTAAACCTAATCCCGATAACCGGGATTCCACTATTACATTAATTGAACTCTATATTCGCTTCACCGGTATCCATATTGCATACCGTCCATGATATTTGCAATTCCGAAAATCCTACGGCCTGCACCAGATATTCGTATATATGATTGCGCACGAACGATTGAGTGTTTATGTATCCGTTGTTAGTACCGTCATCCGCCGTGCCAAGAGAAAGCACCCACGTACGCTCAATGGTATTATCGCTCTTATAATTGGCGGTGACAACCAGCTTCGCGCCTTTACCGGTAAGTTCGGCCTCAGGTACATAGCAGTAGAAGGCGTTGTCGTAAGTTTTGTTATACACCACGCTCGTCTGCGGGGTGGCCAGCATCGTTACTTCCGCGCCGGCGTTCCACCAGTCGGACTTCACGGTCGGAGTCTCAAGTACTTTAGTACCGGAATACCATGAGCCGTCACCTTCGGCCACCACGGGAACGAAAGCCCCCTTGCCGTTGGCTCCGATGAGCCGCACGGAGGTGATTTCCTTGAATTCAGAGCCGCCGTCAAGACCGTCCAGGTCTCCCAATATGCGCACCTTGCACAGATTGCGCTGCAGATAGACGGTTCCTACGTCAAGGGGATTGTCGGCTGTGTTGGTCACGCTCAGATTCATACCCTTTGCGGCCATGATTCCCGACATCGGGATACGCTGGGTGCCTCCGTTCGGCATCCAGGCGCCCGTGGTCTGAACGGGCATCGTAAACGAGGGATAACCTTGCGCGATTATCAGCGGAGTCTTGCTCAGCATGTCCGAGCCGAAAGCCGCAGTCTCGCCTCCGAGGCCGGTGCGGTTCGCCACCACCATAAGCGAGAAATCCACGCTGGTCATCGAGCCGGCATAACTGAAATAATCTGCGTTGAGCTTGAATTTCAGGTCGTAGAAAACATTGTTTCCTGACGTTGACGTACTCAGGGTGATTTCATCGGGCGTGAATATATGGCGCACCATCTGGCGGTTGTCGAGCAACATGATGGTCATGTCGCTGCCGTCGATGTAGTTTTCGGGATCGGTCGCAGCCTCGTCCGGATGACCTGCATCATCATTGGCGCGGGTGCGTCCCGTCTGACTGTCGGCGTTCAAGACCCTCATCGAGAGCCACGTGCCGTTGCCGCCGCCGACGCCGTCGGGACATGCACCATCCTCGGTGATGCATCCCGCAAGAAGCACCGGCGAGAGAGCCGCCGCAAGTAGAAGCTGCTTGCCGTTTTTGATATGTTTACGAATATCGAACATTTTATGATCTTTATCAGGTATGAGGTTACTACCGAATAATTAAGTTATTGTTATCAGGATACCGGTGTCTCGTGGCGTATGATGCGCCAGTCGTTGATGATGATCACCGTGGAGAACCAGCGTCCGCCGTCGTCGAGGAAGAACGTCATGTTGTATTCGTCCTGACGGTCCAGATACTCCTGATCGGACATGGCGCGGTTGTAATATCCCTTTACAAGAAGCGCGTAGTCACGTACGTTGATCTTCAGGATGGTCTTCCCCTCCTTGTTGGTGATATGAAGTATGGGGTCGGTATCCATTGTGAGGCGCGAGAGGGTGAACTCGGCGAGCGCGGCGCCGAGGGCGGCGCGGGTCGAGGGTGCCTGTTTGTCGGGCGAGCCTCCGGGGGTAGTCGGGTTGGTGTTGATGTCCACGGATCCGGTGTGCAGATACCATGGTTTATATGTGATGGGAGCGAAGCTCTTGATACTGTTGTCGTAATTAAGGAATCCGTTTCCGTCTGTTATTTCCCAGTTATACTGGGAGGCGTCCACTTCCTCGCCGGAAATCTGCTGGAGTATCACCCGAACCACGTTGGTGTCCTTCATCAGAGGCATTGTCACGCGGTTAGGTTTCGAGGGGGATGCGTATGGGAGGTCTACGTGTATGAGACCATGATATAGTGCCTTGACATCTTTGTCGACGGTAGCCTTACCGTCTGTTTCGGCACGTTTAAGGTATGCCGTGTACTCGGTCAGCGTCGATTCGCCGATTGTGCCCGCGGGGATGTCCCATGAGTCGGCATAGTCACCGCTCCACGACAGCAGGTCGTAGCTGCCCGGCTGCACGCGCAGCGACAGTTCGTTGCCGCCGATCAGTTCCGAGGATGGCATTTGATAACGGTCCACCAATTTGCCGGTTGTGCTATCGAATACCATCAGCGTGATGCTCTTCACCTCCGGTGAGAAGGCGTCGGCAAACTTCATATTATAGTCGTAGACAAACTTGACGAGGTTATAGCTATCCACGCAGTCTGACTCGTCCTTGACCCAGCTGCAGCTCGTGAACGACACGGCGGCGACGAGGCAAAGCGACAGAATTTGCAACTTCTTGAAAATATTAACTTTAAGCATTTTAAACCGGTGGTTTAGGTGTTTTAGTCGAGAAGTGAGGTGTTTGGCGGTTAATGTTGGGAAGATAGAGTCGGCCCGGGTCGTACCGGCCCAGGCCGGCTTCATCTATTCAGAAATAGTTGGATTAAGGCATCGTTCCTTAAAAAAATGTATTCGCCAGGGTCGCAGATGTGCCTCAGATTTAGCCTTGCAGACTCAGGAGCATAGTGGACTATGTGACTGAGTCAAAAGGCTAAAGATG
>ERZ1026968.930-NODE-930-length-10239-cov-3.731049_pt1 | contig 10239 bp, 4 predicted proteins | sample MGYA00519295_ERZ1026968 | MGnify/ENA primary metagenome ERZ1026968 (study PRJEB26926, sample SAMN06164480) | human gut metagenome | biome: ENVO:00009003; feature: ENVO:2100002; material: ENVO:00002003 | host: Homo sapiens | place: USA | collected 2012 ...
CTTATACGTCGCGAAACTTTTCACGCGGTTCATAATGAAGTTTTGCGTGATGATATTTTCTTTCAGACAAACGGTAACGACGGTTTTCTGGTTTGAAATGAACGCAAACGGCAAGGTCGAATAAGTATAATAGTCGCTGCCCTCGTCGTCTTCCATAACCGGGATATCGAAAAGCGTCAGAAGATTCCCGTCTTCGACTTCGATACGGGCGCGCTCTTCCTCGTCCAACGCGGCTTTGATATAGTCCTCGGGAAGCGCGGTAACGCGGCTCACGAGTTCGATTTCTTTGTCCGTGGGGTTTGAAAGGTTAATCCATTTTCCGGTGAGATCGACGTTTTCGACGCCGTTTTCGACGTCAAGCGACAAAAGCTGATTATTTTCGTCGGTATAGTAAATTTGAAGCATTCTCCTTCCTCCAATACAAAATAAAAGCACGGGGACACCGCGCTCATCGTATAAGGAAAGAATTACTTACGCAAAAAGAGCGGTGTCAACAATATTGATTTGCTTTTTACTTAAAGGGTCGTCCATAGTAAATTATTAACACCTCGTGTTCAAAAAGATAATGAAATAATAACACTTCAAAAATTTTTTGGCAAGAAAAAAACCGCGTTTACGAAAAAAAAGAGTTTTTTCAAAGAAAACCGCCGTATTTTTGCGACATTTTCCGCTTTAATCGCATAAAAAATCCCCGACGATTTGTCGGGGATATTGCATTTTATATTATTCTGCGTCGGGGTTTTGCCATTCGCCGTAGGCTTCCTGCTGAGTCGCTGCGTCTGCCGCGACATATTCCGCTTCCTCCGCCCTTTCTCTTTCAACCGCCGCTTTGTATTGGACGATGAATTTTCTGATGGAGTTTTTAAGGGTTTCGCGTTGAGCGGGCTCCTGGAATTTTCCGAAAGCAAGCACGAGAATGTTTGCCATTTTACGCATCGTCGCTTTGGAATAACCTTTTTCGATGGCTTCGTCAAGGACTTTTACGAACGGCTCGAACGGGATAACCTTTTTGGGTTTTTCGACGGGTGCTTCGACTTCCGCCGCGGGTTCTTCCGCAACAGGCTCTTCAACGTTGTCGTCGGCGAAAATTTCGTCGCGGATATCGTCAAGGTCTTCGTCCGCCATTTCAAGTTCCTGCGCTTTTTGTTTTTCAAGCTGATCCTTCTTTGAAGGAATAGGTTTGGACTGTTCGTGAATGATGACGTCGCGGATGCGATTTTCGATTTCGTACAGGCGGCTGTTGTCTACCTTGCGTTCAACGTGGCGTTGGAGTTTCACCGCGGTGTCGAGGTCTTCCAGCATCTGGTCTAATGCGGCGCCGGTCTTCTTCTCGGGCTTTACGAAAACGTATGACAACATAAGAATAATCGGGAGCGCAAGCACCACGCAGTAAACCGCGATATCGACGCCTCCGGCGCTCTTGACCTGAACAAGCCCGTAAACCACGAAAACAAGTGCGAAAACAAGCAATACGATTGCGGTCGAAATAAGCCCGACCTTAAACTTTTTGCCGGAATATTTCGCCTTTATCGTGTCAGAATCGACGTATTTGCTGGGATAATCGAAACGTGCGCCTTTGAACGCCTCCCAACCTTCCATAAAAGTTTTGTCGGTTTTCTCGTTGAAGCAAGTTGCCTCGAACTGTTCCAGATTACCGTCGTCGATAACGCCGGATTCGTTTGCGAAATTGCCGATTGTTTTGCAGGATTTAATGAACCTGCGTCCCGACAATTTTCCGAGAATACCGCCGAATACGACGAATGCGATAAGCGTCAGCCCGAGTACGCTAACCAAACCGCAGAAAAGTGCCCTTTCGGGAACGCTGAAAGCCTGCCAAAATTCCACTGTTGACAACAATTGAGCAACCATAAAACACATCCTTTATTTCGCGTAGTAAAACAATGCTTGTTACAAATCTATGCTATTATAACATAAAATTAGTTATTTGCAAATAATTACGCGCACTTTTCAGCAAAAAAATTACTTTATATCTATAAAATGCCCAGTTTTGAAAGAATATAACAGGATTTTATCAACTTTGACGTCGTAGGCTTTCATGACGGCGATTTTATACGTTTTGAGCTGTCGCGCGTACTTTTCGGCAAGTTTTTCGTCGGAAAGTCCCGAATACTTGAAGTCGACTATGACGTTTTCTTCGCCGAAAAACGCAAGGTCTATCGTGCCCTGCACCAGAATATCGTCGGACGAGTCGCCGCCGACTTCCCCCGCCTGCAACGAAAGCATGAACGATTTTTCGCGGATATATCTGCCCTTTATCCCTTCTTGAATGACGGGGCTTTGAATACACCTTAAAATATCGTTTGCGTCGACAAGTTCTTCGTCGCCGTCTTGAAGGACGCCGTTTTCGACAAGGTTTTTCAAAAGATAGTTTATCTCGCTCACGGTGCTTGTCGAGAAGTCGATATTTTCCATGACGGCGTGGTACGCGATACCCGTGCGGCGATTATCCGACGACGGATTTATCATACTCGGCGTGAATCCTTCGTTTTCTTCGTCGCGGACAAGCCTGTTTATCTCCGTTACCGTATATTTCGGGCTTATACGGCTCGATTTTTCAAACGGATAAACGAAATCAAGCACATTTTTCAACGCATTTCGTGTTTTATCGTCTCCTTTTGACAGATAAAGTCCGTTTTTTGCGACGTCATTCGGGTTTTCAACGGTCGGCTCCACGAAGTCGATAAGCCCGTATAAGCCCCCGTCGATTGCCGCGGCGTACGTAATCAGGTCGGAAAATCTCATTGACGAGATGACAGGCGTCGGGAAATCGAACTTCTTTTCAAGCGCTTTATTTGTCATTCCCGTGACGTAAATGCGGTTTTTCGCGCGCGTCAGCGCAACATACAAAAGCCTTATGTTTTCGTCCGCTTCCCTGCGTTTCGCTTCCAGTTTTATTGCGGTATAGGCAAGCGAATCCGCCTTTAACCTTGTTTCTTCGTCAAAAAGTTTTATGCCCGCGCCGAGGGTTCTGTCAAAAACTATGTCGCTTTTTCTCACTTCGCCGCCCCAGCCTGCGTCACACCTTGCAAGGAATACGACGGGGAATTCAAGCCCTTTGCTTGCGTGGATAGTAAGGATTTTTACCGCGTCCGCTTCGTCGTCGGGGTTTGTGCAATCGTCGTCGTCGCCGTTTCGTATCGCCGCCGCAAATGATTGCAAATCGGGATACGCCGCGCCGTCCGAGATAAATTTTCTGACCGCCGTCATATCGTCTTTCCCGTTTTCGCCGGCAAGGACGTATGCGTCGAACGCGGTCGTTCCGACCACTTCGTACAAGAAGTCTTTCACGCCGCAAAACGCCGCCCTTTTTCTTTCGTCCCACAAAAATGCCAGAGCGTTTCGGCACTTTTCCGAAAGTTCGTCAGTCTTTTTCGCGCACTTTTTCACGGCGTCGTAAACGAAATCGCTTTTATAATACTTCACGACCTTCGCGACGTCCTCGTCCGAAAATTTTCCGAAGTGCGACCTTAAAAACCCGACGAACGCGATATCGTCCAGCGAGTTATCAACCGCTTTTATAAAGCAGGAAAGTTCTTTTATATATCGTTTGCCCGCGCCTTCGATAAAGCCGTCGCTGGCGTAAGGAATACCGTTGTCGGTCAGCGCGCGCAAAAATCCGTCCGCGCCGCTTCCCCTTTTCCTGAAAAGCACCGCGATATCTTTGTATTCGAGTGGCGTGCCGTCGCTTTTGACATATTTTGATCCGATTATTCTTTCTTTGATTTCTTCGGCAACCGCGCTGCCTTCCGTATAACCGCTTATTTCGTCCAATGACGAGTTTCTTTCGTGCGACATTACGCTGTAAACGCCGGAAATTTCGGTTACTTCGCGCGAAGGATCGTTTTTCACAAGCATAATGCGCGCGTTTTTCGACATTTCGCCCGTGAACCCGTCTTTTATAAAAAGGCTTTCGTTTTTATAATCGCACCCGCCGTGAGTGAGCGTCATTATCCCCGAAAATACGCGATCGACAAATTCCAGCACACCCTTTTCACTTCGGAAGTTCGCGGTCATTGGCAGCGCGCGACCTTGCGACATTCCCGTCTCAAACGACTTCTTTTTGTCGGTGAAAATTTTGGAGTCGGCGTTTCGGAAGGCGTAAATGCTTTGTTTGACGTCGCCGACCATAAACAGATTGCCGTCGGTGATTTTCAGAAGAATTTCTTCCTGCAACGGGTTGATGTCCTGATATTCGTCCACGAACACGAGCGAGAATTTTTGTCTTATTTCTTCCGCGCGGGATTCGTCTTTCAGAAGTTTCACGGCGTATTTCGACAAGTCGGCAAAGTCGATTTTGTTTTCGCGTTTTTTAAGTCTTTCGTACTCGCGGTCGAATTCTTCGACGACGCGCATAACGACGCGCATAAACTCTTTTGCGTCGTCCACGTTATAGTTTGTGTAATCAACGAAAAGTTTTTCGGAAAGATTCTCGATTATTTCGGCGGTTTTTTTGCGAGCCGTCGCGACAAGCGCCTTATCTTCGTCGGAAATTATGGATTTTCTACTGCTGAATTTCGGTTTCACAAACTCGGCGATTATTTTCTTCGCGTCGTCGGAGTTTTGCATATCCGAAAGTTTTTCAAGGATTTCAACGGAATACCTGAGTGCAGCGGCGTAATCCGGCGCGCCTTCGAGCGAGGTCACGTCAATCGCTCTTCTTGCAAACGGCAAAGTTTCCGCCGCAAGGTCGCGGTAAAAATCAAGGATAACTTTTCCGTAAACGCTGTCGGGGTTGTCTGTGACGCTTGAAAGCAGCATCGCTTTGAACTCGTCGGGACGCGGATTTATGGAAATTGCGTCGTAAATTTTCAATACGATTTCCGAAAGAGGGGTGTCGTCGACGATGCCCGACGCGCGCGACGCAACGCGGATAAAGTCTTCCGCCTGTTTTTCGTATTCGTCGTTCATCACCTTTTTAAGGGCGCGGCGTTTCATATCCTTGGACTCGGTCTCGTCCATTTGCTGCGCTTTCGGCGAGATTTTAAGGTATTCGAAATTTTCCTTGATAATCCTTCCCAAAAATGAGTCCATCGTGCCGATTTCGGCAAACGGAAGGTTGTCGATTTCTTCGCGGATTTTGTCGACGTCTTTGACGTTTTCGTCCTTTGCGACGTCGAACAGCGCGTTGATGATTTTCAGTCGCATATCCGTTGCCGACGCTTTCGTGTACGACACGACGAGAATATCCTTGACGGGCACTCCTTTTACGACGTCGTCGACGATTTTCTTGACCATGACCGACGTTTTCCCGCTGCCTGCCGAGGCATATACGAGAACGTTGCCGCTTGCGTCAAAGACGTTAATTTGTTCGTTCGTCCACTTAGTCATCTTCGTTCGTCTCCTTTTTGATGCGGCTTTCGATTTTGCCGCCGTTTGCAAGCGTCATAAGGTCATCGGGCGAAGATATTTTCGGGAAGCCGTCGCGGACAAACCTTTCGTCGCCCTCGTACGGACAAATATCCTTATAATCGCAGTAGCCGCACGCACTCGCAAGCGGAGACGGCGCGACGTTGCCGTCCAGAATTTCTCCGATCGCCTTTTCGGACAATTTTTCGGCGTACTTTTCAAACGCAAGGAACGCCGTATCGGGCACAACGGTGTCCCGTTTCCACGTGGTGCCATCGTTTTTCAGCGAAACGGGAAGAAAGTCGCTGCTTTTCCCCGCAGTCAGCGTGTTGTCCATCATCGTAATAATATCGGGATTATTTATTATGAATCCGCTCATTTTGAAGCGGTTTTTGCCTTTTGTTTTATATCCCACCGAAACGGGTTGATAAAGCATACCGACGGGATATTTCAGATCCTTATTTTTCGCGGCGTCCATATACAAAACGGGCTGGATTTTTTCGCCGCTGTAAATGTCTTTCACCGAAAGATTTTTTTCGTAACTCTTATAATCGATTATCGCGAAATACCCGTCCTTTTCGTCGATGCGGTCGATACTTCCGACAAGGACGTACTCTTTTCCGTCCTTTTTGATTTTAAGCCCTTCGAAATTCGCCTCGCCCTTCTTTCCGATTTTCGCTTCCGCAAGGTACGGCTTGAAGTCGGATTTTTGGAACTGCGCGGCGATTTCCTTGCAGATTTTCGCGCCTTCCTTTTTCACGCGGTCGAAAGAAAGTTTGTTTTTCGCGGCGTCGAACTGCATAAAATCGGGGGATTCAAGTTGTTCTTTCACGGCGCGGTCGCAAACGCTTGCGATAATCTCGTCCGTCGGGTTTTCGTAAGCCTTTTCTTTCACGAACTTTTCCATAATCGCGTGCATAAGCGTGCCCGTTTCAAGGGTACGAAGCACACCTTCTTCGCGCGGTTTCAGCCTTATGCCGTAGCGCAAAAACTGTTTGTACGGACAGGCGAAATACGTTTCCAGCTGGCTTGCCGAAAACACGCCCCGATCGAGCGACGTGTTGATTTTCACGCTTTCTTGCGAGTCGGACGTTTCAATAAGTTTTTCGACGTAAGATTTTTCTTCGTCGGGCAACAGCGAAAAGAAACTGCCGACGTCGACTTTCGATTTTGCGGATTTTGAAAGCAGAAGTTTGTATTTTCCGTTTTCGTAAGTTGCCGTGTCAAAGGCGTACTCTTTCAACTCCTCATCCTTGGTCAACGCGCGTTTTTTGTCGGTGCGAACGGGCGAAAGCGGACTGCCGCCGACGGTAAAGTAATCCGTCATCGACGCGACAAACGCCGCCGCGCGCCCTTCCGTTCCCTTGAAATTTACGGGATACGACACGACGACTTTTTCGGGCTTTGTCAGAAGGGATATGAGTTCAAACGCGTTGTTTTTCACGCTCTCCTTCTTCGACGGGTATAAATCGAGCCCGTTTTTCAGAAGGCTTTCTTCTTCCTTTACGCCAAGCACGGCGGTATTTGCGACAGAGCGCGGCACAAGTCCTTCGACCGCCCCGCACACGTACATTATTTTTATTCCGTCAAAGAAACTTTCGTTGCTTTGTCCGACGTAAACGCTGTCGAGATACATCGGCACAAGCGCGACTTTGACGTTTTCAAACACTCCTTTCAAGGTTTCCGAAAACTCATAAAGCGAGAAAGTCGTGTCTTTTAAGACGACCTGCATTTCGTCGACGATATCGACGAACTTATCGTAAAACTGTTCGGCAGCCTTGCTTTCGACGGTTTTGATTTCGTCAGAGACGGTTTCCGAATATTCCTTGATTTTTTCGTTTTCCAAAAAAGCGTTAAGCGCGGCGACATATTCTTTGACGTCCTTTCCGTCAAGTCCCGAAAAAGGCGCGGTTACGTCGAATATGCGTTTTCTGACGCTTTCCGCCGCTTCGTTTTTGAATTTTTTGTGGAGTTTGTTTGAAAGCGCGTTTTTCAGCACGTAATTTTCAAAAAGTTGCACGCTTTCGTACCCTTCCGGGGTTTTGTAAAACAGCGGATTTTTGATAAGCGCGTTGACGTCCGAAAAATCGAAGCCGTCGGACGCGCATCTTATCGCCGACAAAATATATCTTGCCTGCGGCGCGGACGAAAAAGGTATTTTTTTGTCCAGAAAATAAGGCACGTCGTATCGCGTAAAAACGTTTCTGACGTCGTTTTCGTAGTCGTCCGACGACGGCACGACGACGGCGAAGTCTTTGTATCTCAGTTTTTGTTCGATTACCGCGCGGCGAATATTTTTCGCGACGTATTCCATCTCGTCCATGATGTTTTTCGCCTCGATAATCTCAACTTTCCCGTCGGTTTCAACGGAAGGAAGTTTGGCATAAGAAAACAGGTTTGAAAGTTGTTTTTTGACGTTGTCGAGCCCGACGAAAGCGTACGTCACGTCGTATGCGATATTCGCGTCCGAAAGCCCGCTTGTGAGTTTTTTGAAAGCGCGGCTCGGGTACAGTCTTTTGTTTTTCGCATCGTCTTCGGGCGCGATAAGTCCTATCGTCACATTCCTTGCGTGGACGAAAAGACGGAAAATTATCTCATACTGGGTTGCGGTGAAATCGGGAAATCCGAAAATATAAACGTCGGCGTCCGAAAAGTCGTCGCCGATGCCCGCAGAAAACGCTTCGAGCCGCGAGGTCGAATCAATAAACGATTTGTGCAGTATTTCAAGATATTTTTCGTAAATAATACCGACGTCTTTCAGTTTTTCGTCGTCGACCGCCAACGTGTTTTCGGCATTGACGCCGCTGTTTCGAAGAGCAGTGATGACGGCGTACATTTCCCTGGGGAAAGTCACGTCGTCGACGTCTTTATAAACGGTAAGGTCGTTTTTCACCTCGTCGATTGCCCTTTTCAGCAGCATGACCGAGCCTTCGGGCGTCAGACACTTCCTGTTTTTCCCGCGCATTGCTTTCACGGCAAGTCGCATAAACGACGTAACGTCCACGTCGAATGTCGAGGTAAGCCCGAGTTTTTTTAAGATATTCCTTTCAAAAGCAAGTGAAAACTTGTCGGGTACGATGACGATTTGCCTGCCGTTTCCGACGTTTTTTGCGATAAGCCGATACATATTGTCGGCGGAAAAACCGAACGTGTTTGAAAGAATAAATTTAACGCTCATAATCAATAAATAGAATAAGGTATAAATATATAATAATTATACATTACTTTTATCGTTAAAGCAACGCGCGCGCACAAAATACTTTATATATGCTTTGCTTTTTTTCGGAAGTATGTTATACTATCCGATATGAAAAAGGTTATTCTTGTTATTTTAACGGTAATTATTGCGTCGGTTCTTGCGTTTTCGCTTACCGCGTGCAACAGCAACGTCGCGACGGACAAACTTTTGCGCCTTAACTGGTGCGACGGCGGCTTTAAGGAAACGTTTACTTATTCGGTATCCGGAAAAGTCGGCGAAACGCTCGTTACGGGCACGCTTACTCTCACCATTAAACCCGCCGGAAGCGGCTACGTCATCGAAAGACAACAAACGATGGACGACGGCACCACAATTAACGGCAGCGTCAGCTTTTCGAAATCGGGCAGTTTCCTGCCGTCCGAAAGCGTGCTGACCACCGAAAAAGGCGGCGTCAAGACAACGCAGAAAGTTGTCTACGACGGCAAAAAAGTCAGGTTTTATCAAGCGGACGGCGACACGATTCCCGAAGGAACGGCGGCATCCGAACACGATATTTCTTCGCCCTACTACGACAATATGCAGTTTTACACGATTATCCGCGGCGCGAGTTTCGACAAAAAGTTCAACCTTGCGTTCAACACTTTTGCCCCGGGTGAAAACAACGTCGTGAAACTTCAATGCTCCCTGGGCGCAACCGAAAACAAGGGATACACGATAAACGGCGAGGCAAACTCAACGGATTGTCAGGTCGTATATATCGCCCTTACTTCCGCCCCCGTTTCGACAAATCAGGCGTTCCGCGCATACTACGCAAAGTCGGAAATCGAGCTTTCAAACCACTATAAACTCAAACAAACGCTTGTGGAGTTCGTGGAAGGCAATTTCACCTATACCTTAAAAGACGCGTCCGCAACCAAGGCATAATAATTTCATAAAACGAACCGCCTCGCCGTATATTAATTGTATGGCGAGGTTTTATTTTGCCCCGAACGGGCTTATCGTTGCAAACAACGCGTCGCACGACGCGCCTTTCTCGATTGAACAAAACGACGGCGCAATTATGCTTTTTGCCGCAAAGGAAAACTGCAAAAACGAAATATACGTGCCGTCCTATGCCGTCATTGACGTGAAAAATACCGTGCGGGTTTACGGCTCGGCGCAACTTATCGACTGGCAAAACGGCGCGTACGACGTGATTATCGAGCCGCAAAAGTACTTTGAATACGCCCCGCCCGTCCCTATCGCGCAAAACTCGACGACTTATAACGGCGACGAAATACTTGTGACGATATATAAAGACACGAAAACCCGTGCTATTTTCGAGTGTTCGGGCGGCGTGACGACGGTGGAAATCCCGCCGCTTTCTTCCCCGAAAATTTCCTTTTCCGAAACAAAGGAAGGACTGCTCTTAGTGATTTCGGGAACCGCTAAAATACAATACGTCCTCGTCATGCTTTTTGACGGCGGCTTCCGAAAACTGTTGTCGGTCGAAGCGAACGACGTGTCGTTTTCGTACGCGGGCGTAATTGCAACCGAATATCTGAAAGACATGCTCTCCCGCGTGAAAACCACGACGTATTCGTTTTCGGGCGCGGCGGTAAAAAGCAAAACCGAGTTTTCGTATCTTCAAGACCGCGTTTATCCCGACGAACTTATACCTCTGTCTCTTATAC
>ERZ1026968.971-NODE-971-length-9940-cov-4.459383_pt1 | contig 9940 bp, 8 predicted proteins | sample MGYA00519295_ERZ1026968 | MGnify/ENA primary metagenome ERZ1026968 (study PRJEB26926, sample SAMN06164480) | human gut metagenome | biome: ENVO:00009003; feature: ENVO:2100002; material: ENVO:00002003 | host: Homo sapiens | place: USA | collected 2012 ...
GTCGTCGGCAGCGTCAGATGTGTATAAGAGACAGGTCCAGACGACCTACCGGATAGATACGTTCGTCACAAGCACCTTTCACCAAGTCCATTACAGTACGACGCGCCTGCGGGTCATCGGAAGTTGTCACCGTATCTTTCGGCTTGTTCAACAGGACATATATCTTACGTTCGATGCTGACCGTCTGGTCGTGAAACTTCACTTCATCGCCACGCTTAATCTTAGTACCCAATTCCGTAACCACTTCTCCGTTTACAGACACTACGCCTGCCGTAATAAACTCATCCGCTTCACGACGCGAGCATACACCGGCATTAGCCAGAAACTTATTCAAACGAATCGGTTCGTTCGGATCGACAAATTGTTCTTTATACTCTATCTGTTTCTTCTTACTGTACTTGGCATTGGGATCGTAATCTCCCGTACGGCGAATCGGGCGACTGTAGCTGTCTCTGTTGCCATAAGGGCGTTGAGGACGGTCACCGTTCGAGTTATAGCGCGGACGGAAAGGGCGGTCACCACCGGCATTGTTACCATAAGGACGCTGAGAACGGTCGCCACCTTCACTGTTATAACGGGGACGATAAGGACGATCACCGCCGGCATTGTTACCGTAAGGACGCTGAGGACGGTCGCCACCTTCACTGTTATAACGGGGACGGTAAGGACGGTCACTGCCGGCATTGTTACCGTAAGAACGCTGAGGACGGTCGCCACCTTCACTGTTATAACGGGGACGGTAAGGACGGTCACCGCCGGCATTGTTACCGTAAGAGCGTTGAGGACGGTCGCCACCTTCACTATTATAGCGAGGACGGTAAGAACGGTCGTTGTTATAGGAACGCTGAGGACGGTCGCCATTTTCCGCATTCGGATTAAAGCGCTGACGGTAAGGACGGTCACTGCTGTACGAACGTTGCGGACGGTCGCCATTTTCACTATTAAATCTCGGACGATAAGGGCGGTCACCATTTTCACGGTTATAAGACGGGCGACTATAGCTTCCCTCTCTGTTAAATTGGTTACCATCACGGCCGGCGCCTGAATTCTCCTCTGAAGAAGAAGCATCACGCCAAGTTTCATTTTCTGTACTCATTGTTTTATTCGAATAAAATTAAACCTACTGGCCTCACGGCCATTCTTTCTTTATCTCTAATTACCTTTATTTTAGCTTATAACAAATTCCGGATTAAAAAAGTTGAAATCTCCGGTTTCCCTTGTCGCTTCTTAAAGCCCCGTATATGTATGGGGAGTAATTGCACGTAATTCTTTCTTTATATCTTCGCTTACATTCAATTCTTCTATGAATTCCTTGATAGAATTCTCTGTGATAGCCTGATTGGTACGTGTCAATGCTTTCAGCGCTTCGTAAGGATGCGGATATGCCTCACGGCGCAGGATTGTTTGAATGGCCTCGGCCACAACACTCCAGCAGTTATCCAAATCACGATAGATAGCCGTTTCGTTCAACAGCAGCTTGCGCAATCCTTTCAATGAACTCTGAATGGCTATTATGATATGTCCGAACGGAACGCCCACATTACGCAATACGGTAGAATCCGTCAGGTCGCGCTGCAAACGTGACACCGGCAACTTCACAGCCAGATGTTCAAGGATAGCGTTTGCTATGCCCAGATTACCTTCGGCATTTTCAAAATCAATCGGATTCACCTTATGCGGCATTGCACTCGAACCAACCTCACCAGCCTTGATCTTCTGCTTGAAATATTCCATGGAGATATACTGCCAGAAGTCACGGTTCATATCAATCATCACCGTATTAATTCGCTTCATCGCATCGAAGATAGCAGATAGATTATCATAATTGGAAATCTGAGTCGTATATTCTTCGCGCTCCAACCCCAGTTTCTCTGCAACGAACTTAGTACCGAAAGCTTTCCAGTCATATTCCGGATAAGCCACATGATGTGCATTGTAATTTCCCGTAGCACCGCCAAACTTAGCAGTAACCGGACAAGCCTTCAATGCAACCAGTTGGCGTTCCAAACGATATACAAACACCATTATCTCTTTTCCCAGACGAGTAGGAGAAGCCGGCTGTCCGTGCGTTTTGGCGAGCATCGGAATATTCGCCCACTCTTCAGCATAAGCACGGAGTTGCGCTATCAATTCCTCTATCTGCGGATAATACACCTGTTCCAATGCCTCTTTTACAGACAAAGGAATAGAAGTATTGTTAATATCTTGTGAAGTCAGCCCGAAGTGGATAAACTCTTTATAGTCGTCCATTCCGCCTAACTTATCAAATTCTTCTTTCAAAAAATATTCAACAGCCTTCACATCATGGTTAGTCACGCTTTCAATATCCTTGATACGTCCGGCATCGGCTTCTGAAAAATTACGGTAAATATTCCTCAAAGTTTCGAATACATCCTTATTCACCCCTTTCAACTGAGGCAAAGGCAGTTCACATAAGGTTATAAAATATTCCACTTCAACCTGTACACGGTATTTTATCAGTGCGAATTCTGAGAAATAGGCAGCCAAAGCATCTGTCTTGCCCCTGTAGCGACCGTCAATCGGGGAGATTGCGGTAAGTAAATCAAGTTCCATACGTCGTATTTATGATAATTATCAGATTGCAAAATTACGGCTTTTTTCCGAGTAATCAGGTATAATGGGGAAATAAATTAAAAAAATGAAGTTTCAGAATAAAAAAATAGCTTTGTATGCTATATACAAAGCTAAAATTCGTAACAATGTGTGGGCGTTGACGGATTCGAACCGCCGACCCTCTGCTTGTAAGGCAGATGCTCTGAACCAGCTGAGCTAAACGCCCGTACACTTCCGTTTCAAAAGCGATGCAAAGGTACAGCTTATTTTGAAATTACCAAAACTTTCGCCATTTATTTTTCAAGTTTTTTTTCATACAACATTAACCACTATTGAATTTCAACCAATTAGCTTCATCACTTTTTTATATCATTTTTGCGGATTACCTTTGCCGGATTCCCAACAGCCACACAATCGGACGGAATATCTTTGGTCACTACACTTCCCGCACCTATAATGCAACGGTCGCCAATAGTTACCCCGGGACAAATAACAGCGCCACCGCCAATCCAGCAATCTTCACCTATCGTCACCGGATAGGCATACTCCTGCTCTACACGCCTCTCCAGATAATCAAACGGGTGTTGAGGGGTATAAATCTGCACACAAGGCCCTATCAACGTATATGCCCCAACAGTGATATAGCCACCGTCCAGAAAAGTACAATTGGAGTTGATAAAGACATGTTCCCCAAGGCGGATACCATCACCATGATCGCAACAAAAAGGCGGGCAAATAGTGGCAGAAGCTGGAATACCGGGTATCAATTCTTCCAATACACTCCGGCATTCTTCCTCATAACCGCTCATAGCGTTCAGCTTCAGCAACAGTTTTTTCGCACGTTTAAAACGCTCTTGAATTTCCGGGGAAGCCGTATTCGCCAATTGTGAACTCCGCATTTTATCTACCTCATCCATATTCTTATCCATTTTTATTGTACAATATACTACAAGCCATTACATATATGCAGCAATGCCGTCAGTTTCTCCATCCAGTCTTCATCGGGAGCCACATGCAATCCGCGTATGCCAAGTGCTTCCGCCGCCTTGATATTCTTTAAACTGTCATCTACAAATATCGTTTCTTCAGCTTTCATACCGTCAGCAGCCAATGCTTTCAGGAAAATATCCGGTTCAGGCTTGTAAGCCTGCATTTCATAGCTGCAAAACAGCGTATCAAAATAATCGCTTATCGGTTTATGTTCGTCACTGAACTTATCACTGCGGGTAAAAGCCATAATAAACGGATTAGTATTGCTAAGCAGGCAAATGTGATATTCCTCTTTTAACTTCAATAAATTGTGAAGCCGGCTCAGAGGCACATCACGTATAAAGCCCAGCCAGCAATATTGCGCCTCATCCCAACCGACAGATTCGCGCCCGGCAGCCTCAGCCATTCTCCGGCAAAACTCACTGGCATCAATCTTTCCCGTCTCTACATCCAGGAAAAATCCCTTTTGACCGTATTCTCCCATATACTCATCTGTATTCACTCCTGCTTCACGAAAACGGCGGAAAGCCTCTTCCGAATTCTGGCGGAATATCACACCGCCCATATCAAATAATATATTTTTTATCATATACCAATGCTTATTTAAGGAAAACGGACACCCGTTGCCGGATGTCCGCTTTATTACAATAATATATCAACCGGCTTATTTATATTCCTGCCAGCTCTTGATTTGAATATCTTCCATCTTCATCTCACAGAAAGCTTCAATGAAAGCACCTGCCAGACGGGCATTCGTAATCAACGGAATATTATGGTCGATAGCACCGCGGCGAATCTTGTAACCGTTGGTCAACTCGCGTTTAGAGTGGTTCTTCGGAATATTTACAATCAAGTCGAACTTATGTTCGGCAATCATTGTCATTACATTATTCTCCGCATCGGCACGTTCATCCGGCCAGAACACAGCTTCGGTGCTTACACCGTGCGCATTGAGGAATGCAGCGGTACCTGCCGTAGCGTAAATCTTATATCCCTTCGCAAAAAGCATGCGGCTGGCATCCAGCAAGTCCACTTTCGATTTCATTGCACCGGAAGAGAACATCACACCTTTTTCTGGACGCGGAATCTTGAAACCGGTAGCAATCATGGAGTTCAGCAATGCTTCGGAGAAGTCGTCGCCGATACAGCCTACCTCCCCCGTAGAAGACATATCCACGCCCAATACCGGGTCTGCGTTATGCAGGCGGGAGAATGAGAACTGGGAAGCCTTCACGCCAATCCAGTCGATGTCAAACGCCGACTTGTCCGGACGAGAGTAAGGAGCATCCAGCATAATCTTCGTGGCCGTCTCGATAAAGTTACGTTTCAGCACTTTGGATACAAACGGGAAACTACGTGAAGCACGCAGGTTACATTCGATAACTTTCACCTCATTGTTACGTGCCAGGAACTGGATGTTGAACGGACCGGAGATATTGAGTTCCTTTGCAATCTGACGACTGATTTTCTTGATACGGCGTGCCGTAGCGAAGTAAATTTTCTGTGCCGGGAATACCAGCGTAGCGTCACCGGAGTGCACACCGGCAAACTCAACATGCTCGGAAATGGCATATTCCACCACCTCGCCGTTCTGTGCCACGGCATCGAACTCAATTTCTTTCGTATTCTGCAGGAACTGGGAAACCACTACCGGATATTCCTTGGAAACCTCGGCAGCCATTTTCAGGAAGTTCTCCAATTCTTCTTCATCGTAGCATACATTCATTGCAGCACCGGAAAGCACATACGACGGACGCACCAATACCGGATAGCCTACTTTCTCAACGAAGCCCTTCACATCTTCCAGACTGGTAAGTTCCTGCCAAGCCGGCTGGTCGATGCCGAGCTGGTCGAGCATGGCAGAGAATTTATTACGGTTCTCTGCGCGGTCGATAGAAACAGGCGAAGTACCCAATACAGGAACAGACTGACGATAGAGTTTCATTGCCAGATTGTTAGGAATCTGACCGCCTACGGATACGATTACGCCGCGCGGCTGTTCGAGGTCTATAACATCGAGCACACGTTCAAAAGAAAGTTCGTCGAAGTACAGACGGTCGCACATATCGTAGTCAGTAGATACTGTTTCGGGGTTATAGTTAATCATGATGGATTTGTACCCCAACTTGCGTGCAGTCTGGATAGCGTTCACCGAACACCAGTCGAACTCAACGGAAGACCCGATACGGTAAGCTCCCGAACCCAATACAACTACCGATTTTTCATTCTTATAATAGTTCACATCATACCCTTGTACGGCATACGTCATATAAAGGTAGTTCGTCAGTTCCGGATGCTCGGAAGCGACGGTATTGATACGTTTCACAGCCGGAAGAATACCCAGTTCCTTACGACGGGCGCGTACCATAAGGTTTTCCTTTTCCATATTACCTTCCGGATTCAGTACGAAACGTGCAATCTGGAAGTCGGAGAAACCGAGCACTTTCGCTTCACGCAGCACATCGGCAGGAATATCCTCCACCTTATTATATTGTGAGAGTTTATTCTTATAGTCTACAATGTTCTTCAGTTTGCCGAGGAACCAAGGGTCAATCTTCGTCAGCTCAAAGATACGGTCGATTGTATAGCCTTTTTCCAGAGCCTGGGCGATAGCGAACACACGCAGATCGGTGGGGTGAGCCAATTCGTGATCCAAATCTTCGAATTCCACACTATCATTACCCACAAAGCCGTGCATGCCCTGACCTATCATACGCAAACCTTTCTGAATAATTTCCTCGAAAGAACGGCCGATAGACATGATTTCACCTACAGACTTCATGCTTGAACCAATTTCGCGAGACACACCTGCAAACTTCGTCAAATCCCAACGGGGAATCTTACAAATCAGGTAGTCCAATTGCGGAGCTTCGTAAGCAGAATTAGGAGTTCCCATTTCACCGATTTGGTCGAGCGTATAACCCAATGCAATCTTGGCGGCAACAAAAGCAAGCGGATAACCGGTAGCTTTGGATGCCAATGCAGAAGAACGGGACAAGCGGGCGTTCACCTCGATTACGCGATAGTCGTTGGTTTCGGCGTTGAACGCATACTGAATGTTACATTCACCCACGATGCCGAGGTGACGGATACACTTGGTAGAAAGTTCCTGCAACATCTTCACCTGTTCGTTGGTAAGCGAGCAGGTAGGAGCAACCACGATAGACTCACCGGTATGGATGCCCAGAGGGTCGAAGTTTTCCATACTTGCTACGGTGAAGCAGTGGTCGTTGGCGTCGCGGATTACCTCGAATTCGATTTCTTTCCAACCTTTCAGGGATTCTTCCACCAGGATTTGCTTGGAGAACGTGAAAGAACTTTCAGCCAGTTTGACAAACGCTTCCTCGTCCGGACAGATACCGCTGCCCAAACCACCCAAAGCATAAGCCGAGCGTACCATTACCGGATATCCGATTTCGCGGGCAGCTTTCAAGGCATCTTCCATGCTTTCCACAGCGTGGCTCTTCGGAGTTTTCATAGGAATTTCATCCAACTTCTTCACAAAGAGGTCGCGGTCTTCCGTGTACATGATAGCCTCTACCGAAGTACCCAACACACGCACGCCGTATTTCTGCAAAGTACCGTTCAGGTAAAGTTCCGTACCGCAGTTCAGCGCAGTCTGTCCGCCGAAAGCCAGCAGAATACCGTCCGGCTGTTCTTTTTTGATGATTTCTTCTACGAAATAAGGAGTTACCGGCAAGAAATAAACTTGATCGGCGATACCTTCCGATGTCTGGATAGTAGCAATGTTCGGGTTTACCAAAACAGAACCGATACCTTCTTCGCGCAACGCCTTCAGCGCCTGCGAACCGGAATAGTCAAACTCTCCGGCCTGACCAATCTTGAGCGCACCAGAACCCAAGACAAGCACTTTCTTTAAATTCTTTTCCATATTCTCTTGTTGTCTATTAAGTTACGAGTTACAAGCTACGAACTACGAGTTGTAGCTATTTCACAAAAAAAATGCGTCACCCAATAAAGGATTAACGCATTACCAAAGAACTAAAAATATCTTTCTCGAAAAAAGAGAAACTGACGGCTCCCGAATGAAATTCATTCGAACGGAGGTTATATTTGCTTCTCATTTCCTGCGATTGCATAGTCTCTTTAAAATTTGTGCAAAGTAACGACTTATTTACGAAAAGAGCAAATTGTGGCATATTTTTTTGCATAAAAGAAACGTCATCCTCCATAATAGAAGAGCGGCCGTCGCCCGCAACCGAAATCTTTTTCCGAAAAATGCGATTCCATATAAAAAAGAAAGACTATATCTCAGTAAAGGCATTTGCGGATAAATATGAAGATTCTCCCCACCAAAACTTGCTTTTCTCGCCACGGAAACTTACCTTTGTGCCTATACAAAAATAGAACAAGGATTCTGTTTCTACAAACAAAGCCTTTATTCTTAAAAATAAAATTTCTATTCCTTGGAATAAAGGCTTTATTCTAAGATTTCTCCGCCACCAAAAGAACTTTGCTCCGCAGGGAAAAGGACTTTGCAACGAAGGAAAGAAAAGAAAGGAGAACGCAACAATGACCACACGCTACCAAATGAAAGAAATGCCCGACTTGCAAGGCACGGGCGAACCAATCACCTACCCCAAGATGGTGATGACCGGACAGACCGGCACGCGCGAACTGGCGGAATACATCGCCATGACCTCGGGATTCTCGAAAGGCGTAACCGAAGGAATTATCTGCGAACTGGGCGAAGCCCTGGCCCACGAAATGGGAATGGGACGCTCGGTGAAGATAGAAGGATTGGGCGTATTCACCCCCGCACTGTCCATCTACCCCGACAAGGAACGCGAACAGCCCCAAGAAAGCACCACGAAGCGAAACGCGCGGAGCATCTACGTAAGTGGCGTGAACTTCCGCACGGACAAGGCCTTGATTAGAGAAACCAACCATTGGTGCGAACTGGAACGTGCCTCCTGGAAACCCGCACGTTCGTCGAAGAAATACACTCCCGAACAACGTCTGGCTCTGGCGCATCAGTATCTGGACAAGCATGCCTTCCTTACTGTCAGCATCTACCGGCAACTGACCGGACTCGTCCGCTCCACCGCCACCGTGGAACTGCGCAAATGGGCACATACTCCCGGCAGCGGAATCGATACAAGCGGCATCGGAAGCCATAAGGTATACGTGAAAAGGAAAGAAAGCGTCATCCCTTGAGGTTTCGATAATTATAGGTATCTTTGCCGGTCCTAATGGCTTTTATACAATGAAGAAACTAAAAAATACATAATATGGCAAAAGAAAAAATCATCCTTACGGGCGACCGCCCCACAGGACGCCTGCACATAGGACACTATGTAGGCTCATTGAGAAGAAGAGTGGAACTGCAAAACTCCGGCTTATACGACAAGATTTTCATCTTCATCGCCGACGCACAAGCGCTGACGGACAATATGGAGAATCCGGAAAAGGTGCGCCAGAACGTCATCGAGGTGGCACTGGACTACCTGGCTTGCGGACTGGACCCGACGAAGAGTACCATCTTCATCCAATCCCAGATACCGGAACTCTGCGAACTGACCTTCTACTATATGGACCTGGTGACCGTGAGCCGCCTGCAACGCAACCCGACGGTAAAGACCGAAATCCAGATGCGTAATTTCGAGACAAGCATCCCCGTAGGTTTCTTCACCTACCCCATCAGCCAGGCAGCGGACATTACCGCCTTCCGCGCCACTACCGTGCCCGTGGGCGAAGACCAGGAGCCGATGATTGAACAAGCTCGTGAAATCGTACGCCGTTTCAACTATATATATGGTGAAACCCTCGTGGAACCGGAAATCCTGTTGCCCGACAATGCAGCCTGCCTGCGCCTGCCGGGAACGGACGGCAAAGCCAAGATGAGCAAGAGCCTCGGCAACTGTATCTATCTTTCGGACTCTGCCGACGAGGTGCAGAAGAAGGTGAAGAGCATGTATACCGACCCCGACCACCTGCGTGTACAAGACCCCGGAAAATTGGAAGGCAACACCGTATTCACTTACCTGGATGCCTTTTGCCGTCCGGAACACTTCGGCCTTTATCTGCCCGAATATCCGAATCTGGACGAACTGAAAGCCCACTACCAACGTGGCGGTCTGGGCGATATGAAAGTGAAGAAGTTCCTCAACGAAATTATGCAGGAGACACTGGAGCCTATCCGCAACCGCCGCAAGGAGTTTGAAAAAGACATCCCCGCCATCTACGACATGCTGAAGAAAGGTTGCGAAGCTGCCAGAGAAACTGCCGCCGCAACTTTGGATGATGTACGCAAGGCAATGAAAATAAACTACTTTGATGATGCGGAACTGATTGCAGAGCAAATAAAGAAATTCGGAGGGGAATAAGGGAAGAGCACATAAGTTAATAAGAAAAG
>ERZ1026968.974-NODE-974-length-9937-cov-3.810666_pt1 | contig 9937 bp, 8 predicted proteins | sample MGYA00519295_ERZ1026968 | MGnify/ENA primary metagenome ERZ1026968 (study PRJEB26926, sample SAMN06164480) | human gut metagenome | biome: ENVO:00009003; feature: ENVO:2100002; material: ENVO:00002003 | host: Homo sapiens | place: USA | collected 2012 ...
GCTTAACCCGCTTCGACCGTAGTCGTAAAGGTAAAAATGGCGGAGAAAATAACGGTGGCGGAAATGGAAATGGCGGTAATAACAACCGCAAGAAAAAGAAAAAAGGAAATCCGAATCAACCTGGAGATCAACAATCCAGACCACGCCCACAAGGTGAACCACGCCCACAAGGTGCCCCCAGACCACAAGGCGAGCAACCGAGGCAACAAGGGAGCCAACCCAGACAACAAGACGATCAGGTCAGACGCTACAAGCAAAAAAATCGAGAACGAGGAGATGGACAACGTGTTGATAGAGGTCCCAGACCCAACAATCCACCCAGACCAAAAGGAGAGAAACCAGCCGGAAATGAAAAACCTGCTCAAGAATAAAACATCTCTCCTGAAGAGTTTAATACTGCTGTTCATCGCAAGCTTCTACACAGCCTGCGATGAACAGACTGTATATCATTCTTTTCAATCCCTGCCAACGGAAGGCTGGCAGCGGAATGACACATTATTCTTCAATGTTTCGGTTGCAGACTCCGCTACACTCTACAATGTATCCGTAGAAGTGAGAAACCGGAACAATTATCCGTATCAGAATCTGCCCTTACTCATCTACTACGACAGTCCGGAAGTCCCAAATATCAAACGGGATACATTGGAACTGCGACTTGCTGACAATGCAGGTATTTGGTTAGGAGATGGCTGGGGTGGGTTATATCAATCAACTCTTCCAGCAGGTTTCATCCGTATTGGAAAAGCCGGGGAATACCGCTTCAAAATTATACACCTTCTACCGGATGAAGTTCTTCCCGGTATCAATGATGTAGGAATCAAATTAAAACGCTGACAGTCTCTTTTTACGTCCTGCATCAATCCGCAGGAAGATGAACAGCAAGATAGTGAATCCCCAAAGCGAAGAACCGCCATAACTAAAGAATGGCAGAGGAATACCAATCACAGGTGTCAATCCCAGCACCATACCTACATTAATAAATAGGTGGAACAGGAATATACTAACAACCGAGTACCCATAGACCCGACCAAAAGTAGATGGTTGCCGCTCCGCCACAGCAATCAGACGGAGTATTAATATAAGGAATAAGAGTAGCACGGCAGTAGAACCTATAAACCCTTCTTCTTCACCTACCGTACAGAAAATAAAGTCCGTATCTTGTTCGGGCACATATTTCAGTTTAGTCTGAGTACCGTTCAGGAATCCCTTTCCTGTCAGGCCACCGGAACCGATAGCTATCTTCGACTGGTTGACATTGTATCCGGCACCAGCCAGATCTTCTTCCATGCCTAATACCACCTTGATACGTATCTGCTGGTGAGGCTCCAATACTTTATTAAAGAAGTAATCACTGGAATATAAGAAACCGATAGAACCGATAGCAAACATACCTATCAGGAAATAACTAAGATGACGCTCACTTAACGAAAGGAAAATAAGGTACCCAACTACCAGCATACACAGTCCCCATTGCACCCAAACCAAATTAAACGGAGTCACATATTCCGATATAAAATAAGCGATTAACAACACTCCAATGGTAACTAACAATATATTGCGTACCGGTTCCCATTTCTTCTTATAAACCCACACCATTCCTGCCGCAGACAGCAAGACCATCGAAAGTACTGCAAACTCCCCTATCGGCGTCGGCGTATCGGCAATAAACACCTGATCAAAACGAATACCTACCACAAAGTAAACTACCGCGCACACTCCGGAAAACAGTACCACACCTGGCATTCCCTCCCGATACAGAACCAAAAAGAAAGCAGTATATACCAACGCTGAGCCAGTCTCCCGCTGCAAGATAATAAGTATCATCGGGAACAAAATAAGGAAAACCATCATCAAGATATTCTTCCAGTTCTTCATGGTGAACGAATAGGAATTCATATACTTGGCAAGAGCCAGCGCCGTAGCAAACTTGGCGAACTCCGCCGGCTGCAAACTTACCGGCCCCATGACCAGCCACGACCTCGATCCCTTCGTATCAGGGGCTATAAAGATAGTGACCACAAGTAATATGGCAAGTGCTATATAAATCAGATAGGCAAACATATCATAAACGCTGTCTTCAAGCATCAACAACACAAATCCCAATCCGAAAGAGCAAATGATCCAAACCAGTTGCTTACCTGCACGAGTGGAGAAATCCCAGAAGTCGCGGTCACCATAATCATAGCTTGCCCCGCAAACGCTAAACCAACCGAATGCAATCAGAATCAAGTAAACACAGATCGTTACCCAATCCAGTGATTTCCATATACTATCTCTCCTCGTCACCATACATTATCACACGATTACTCATTTCTTCCGCTCTTTCCTCGCTGGCAGGCGAAAGTTTTCCATTCAAATACTGTTCCATCATTAAAGCACCATAAGGTACTCCATAGGTTGCACCCCAACCACCATTCTCGACATAAACGGCAATAGCGATCTTCGGCTTGTCCATCGGGGCAAAACCTATAAATGCAGAATGGTCATGTCCGCGATTCTGTGCCGTACCCGTCTTTCCACAGACTTCTACACCCGGCAGTATGGTTCCGGCTATACGGCAAGTAGCACTTCCGGTAACTCCCGTAACAGCCGCCCGCATACCTTCTACAATTTCTTCATAATAAGAACGATCAATAGAAGTGTAACGACGCTCCCGATAGGTACTATCCAATTCTGCATCTTGAATATCCTTCACAATATGCGGAGTCACAAAATAACCACGATTGGCAATGGTAGCCGCTAAGTTTGCCATTTGCAAAGGTGTACTTAAAACTTCACCCTGACCGATAGAAATACTGATTACCGTCAATCCATTCCATGATCCACGATAGGCCTTATCATAAACACCTGCATTAGGAATAAATCCACGTTTCTCACCCGGCAAATCCGTTCCCAGCTTATAACCAAATCCTTGAGAAACCATGTGATCTTTCCATACAGTAAGCGCATTCTGTGGTGAACCGTATTTCTTATCACCAAACATGCGATAAAGCCCCCAACAAAAATAAGCATTACACGAAGTGGCAATAGCAGGTATCAGCGGAAGAGGTGATCCATGCCCGTGGCATCCCACACGCAGACCTCCATAAATGAATCCGTGAGAACAAGGAAACGATGTGGATGGCTGTATAATACCTTCCTGTAAGAATGTCAGCGCCTGCGCTGTTTTGAAAGTAGACCCCGGAGGATAGACACCCATAATAGCACGATTCAGCAAAGGTTTCTGCTTATCTCTCTGCAGCATATTATGATTTTTACCACGTTGGCGGCCAATCATCAAGTGCGGATCAAAGTTCGGAGCAGACACCAGACAAAGGATCTCCCCCGTTTCCGGCTCAATAGCCACAATTGCACCGATTTTATTTTTCATCAGACGCTCACCTAACATCTGCAAATCAATATCCAACCCTAATTTCAGGTTCTTACCCGGTATGGATGGGCGGTCTAGTTTCCCATCCATATAGTGGCCCTGAATACGTCCGTGCGCATCACGAAGCAAAACCTCTACTCCTTTTTCGCCACGCAGGTATTTCTCGTATGACTTTTCTATACCTTGCTTACCCACATAATCACCGCGAATGTAATAGTCGTCAGCCTCAATATCTCTCATTGAAACCTCACCAATATCTCCCAAAGCATGTCCGGCAGAATTATAAGTGTATTGCCGGATAGTACGTCTCTGAATATAAAAACCCGGGAATTTAAAGAGTTTTTCCTGGAATACACCGCACTCTTCCGCCGAGAGCTGCGTCATAAACACCTGATGCGTATATCTGGAATAACCGGGATTCATCCAGCGGTTCTTCACATCTTTCATTCGCTTCAGCAGCTGTTCTTTCGTAATATTCAGTGTGCGGCAAAAATCGAGAGTATCCAGTTCCGTCACCTCTCGCGGCACGAATGTGATATCATACGCAGGTTGATTGAACACCAGTAATTTTCCATTGCGGTCATAAATAGCACCGCGCGAAGGATACTGGATTTTATTAAGGAAAGCGTTACTATCTGCATTCTTCTTGTAAGTATCAGTCATGATCTGCAACACAAAAAGACGCATGATATAAATGATAACAATCACAATTGCTACCCCACCTATCACAAATTTCCGCTTTTCGAGTGTATAATCTTTTGCCATCTTACTTCTTCTTCACTCCTTCTATAGCCATGATACAGGTTATAGTCAGCAACGCACTTGCCACAATTCTCAGCAGCAACGTTCCGATATGGGCGAACGAAAAGAATTCTATGGTAAGTAATATTGCATGATGAATAAAAACGCTAACAACCAAATACTTCAGGAAAGGAACAATCCCCATCGATTTGATCGAAGGAACTATATTTTCGAACGTATCCCGCGGTACGAACAGACGCAGGAAAGTAGGGCGTAAAAAAGCCAAAGCCACCGTAGCCGCAGCATTCATACCCGGTGTATCCGAAAAGATATCCACCGTCAGTCCCAGAAAAAACGCCCACAGCATCAAAGTATTCCGTGGTGTTTCCGACTCAAATTTCAGTATGAGATAAATATATAGAAAAGGAGTGGCATATCCGGCAATATGCACATTATTCAGTATCAGTACCTGCAATAGTACCAAACCGATAAACCAACCTATTTTATGCAGATAATTGATGACCACCTCTTATTTAATTAACAATTGATAATTGACAATTGACAATTAAGGTTACCCCATTAATTGCTTATCACTAAATACTCTAACACTTATCACTCCCATCATTTCCCTTCTTCCTTCTCCAATGTCTGCTGCTCTTCTTGTCCGGTACGGGCAATCACCCGAACGTTGCTCACCTTTCCGAAATCCGTGGCCAGTTTTATCTTCAACAGATAAGAGAGACCGTCGTGAGAATCAGACATATCATCCACCGTTCCCACCATGATACCCGCAGGAAATACTGTAGAATACCCACTTGTCACCACCGTATCACCCAGGTTAAACTCTGCATGGCGAGGTAAATCTTTCAAATAAGCATAACGAGAGTCTCCATATTCCCACTTCAAATAACCGAAATATTCACTGCCCACAATCTTGCAACTGATGCTCGATTTACTGTTCAGCAATGGAATAACGGTAGAGTAATGCGGAGAAGTTTTATAGACAATGCCCACTACTCCGTTGGCATCTACCACTCCCATTTCCGGACGGATACCCGCAGAGGTTCCTTCATCAAGGGTGATATAGTTATCCACCCGGTTCAGACTATTCTTGATGACATTCGCTTTGAAAATATGGTATTCGTCCGGTTCGAGCCGTTCCAGGCTATACAACCGAACAGAGTCCATTCCTTTATTTTTCAGCGTTTTCTCCAGAAAAGCCACCCGCTGCTCCAACCACATATTACGGTCGAGCAAGTCTTCATTGACAGATTTCAGATGGAAATAAGAAGTAATAGTTCCCGAAACATCGTAAACTTTCCCCGCCACACTGTTGGCAGATGTGAAGAACACACTCTGCTGATAGTAGTTGAAACGAAACAATAAAACAAAACTGGCTGCCTCTAACAGTAGAAAGAGGAACCAGTAGTTGTATTTAATAAGAAAGTTCAGTAAATTTCGCATATGGCTTTATCATCTCATCAGGAATGAGAAACGATCCACATTCTTCAGCGCCACACCCGTACCTTTGGCAACAGCATGCAGGGGATCCTCAGCAATATGGAACGGAATGTTAATCTTATCAGTCAAACGCTTATCGAGTCCGCGGAGCAATGCACCACCACCTGCCAGATAAATACCATTGTGCACGATATCGGCATACAGTTCGGGAGGTGTATTTTCCAACGCGTTCAAGATAGCGGTTTCAATCTTCGAGATTGATTTCTCCAGACAGTGCGCTACTTCCTGATAGCATACAGGCACTTCCATAGGCAGAGCCGTGATACGGTTCGGTCCGTGAACGATATAATCTTCGGGGGCGTCTTCACCAAGTTCAGTCAGGGCGGCACCCGCATTGATCTTAATACGTTCGGCCATACGCTCACTGACCTTCACATTGTGCTGACGGCTCATATACTCCTGAATGTCCGCAGTAAAGTCATCACCCGCTATGCGGATGGAATTATTGGCTACGATACCACCCAAGGAGATAACGGCAATTTCCGTAGAACCACCACCTATATCTACAATCATGTTTCCTTCCGGAGCTTCCACATCGATACCGATACCGATAGCGGCAGCCATAGGTTCGAAAATCAGGTAGACGTCACGTCCGCCGGCATGCTCGGCAGAGTCGCGCACGGCACGCAGCTCCACTTCAGTACTACCCGAGGGGACACCGATAACCATACGGAGCGAAGGAGAGAACAGACGGTTGCGATTATTCACCATCTTTATCAAACCGCGTATCATCTGCTCGCAAGCATAGAAATCGGCAATTACACCGTCGCGAAGCGGACGGATGGTACGTATGTTTTCATGGGTCTTTTCGTGCATCATCTTTGCCTTATCACCCACGGCAATCATCTTATCGGTGCGACGGTCGAGAGCTACCACCGAAGGCTCATCCACCACAATCTTACCATTGGTTGTAATAATGGTATTGGCGGTACCAAGGTCCATCGCTATTTCTTGTGTAAAAGAGAATAATCCCATGCGAATATTTATGATTTATGAATTATGATTTATAATTTATGGATGATAATGAGGGCGCTTACAACTCTTGCTGTTCAGCGGTCATAACTCATAAATTATAAATCATAAATCTAATTAGTGTTTGAAATGACGAATTCCTGTGGTCACCATCGCGATGCCATGTTCGTTGCAATAGTCGAACGAAAGCTGATCCTTGATGGAACCACCCGGTTGAATAACTGCGGTCACACCTTCATTTCCGGCAATCTCCACACAGTCGGGGAAGGGGAAGAAGGCGTCGGATGCCATCACGGCACCTTTCAGGTCGAAGCCGAAGTTCTTGGCTTTTTCGATAGCCTGCTTCAAAGCATCCACACGTGAAGTCTGTCCCACACCGCTTGCCAGCAATTGCTTTCCTTTAGCCAGTACGATAGCGTTGGACTTACTGTTCTTCACAATCTTGTTAGCAAAGAGCATGTCTTCTATTTCCTGTGCGGTAGGTGCTTTCGTGGTTGCAGTTTTCAAATCTTCCGGCTTCTCGATGTTCAGGTCGCGATCCTGTACCAACACACCATTCAAGAGAGAACGGAACTGCTTCTTAGGCAGTGCGGCAGGCTTGCGAACCAGAATAATACGGTTTTTCTTCTGTCCCAGGATTTCCAATGCGTCTACATCGTAATCAGGAGCGATAATTACCTCAAAGAAGATTTTATTGATTTCCTCAGCAGCGTCCTTATCGATCACTCCGTTTGTGATGAGCACACCGCCAAAAGCGGAAACCGGGTCACCGGCCAATGCATCGTTCCATGCTTCGAGCACCGTGGGGCGTGAAGCCAGACCGCAAGCATTGTTATGCTTCAATACGGCAAACGTAGTCTCCTCAAATTCATCGATCAGGTCAACGGCTGCATTGATATCGAGCAGGTTGTTGTAAGAGATTTCCTTTCCGTGAATCTGGTCGAACATAGCTTCCAGATTTCCGTAGAAGTGACCCTTCTGATGCGGGTTCTCGCCGTAGCGCAAAGTCTTCTGATTATTGGCAGAGCAACGGAATGCGGAACCTTCTTCGCCATCGAAGTAGTTGAAGATGGCTGAATCGTAATGGGAAGAAACGGAAAACGCCTCTTTGGCAAACCAACGGCGTTCTTCCAGCGAAGTGGTAGCTCCATGTTCCATCAGCATATCGCGGAACGGCTGGTATTGTGCCTGAGAAGCGATGATAACCACATCATTGTAATTCTTGGCAGCTGCACGGATCAGTGAGATACCGCCTATATCTATTTTCTCGATAATAGTCGGCTCGTCGGCACCGGAAGCTACGGTAGCTTCAAACGGGTACAAATCAACGATAACGAGGTCTATTTCGGGAATTTCATATTTTTCTATCTGTTGCATATCCTGTTCCAGTCCGCGACGGCAGAGAATACCACCGAACACTTTCGGATGCAGGGTCTTCACACGTCCACCCAGGATAGAGGGATACGTGGTCAAGTCTTCCACTGCTTTACAGGGATACCCCAGTGATTCTATAAACTGACGAGTTCCGCCTGTTGACAGAAACTCAACTCCTTCTTCATGCAGTTTGGTGATGATTTCGTCCAAACCTTCCTTATGATAAACCGATACTAAAGCGGTTTTAATTCTTTTTGTTTCAGACATGGAATTGCGTATATAAGTATTTGATGCGCAAAGGTACTAAAAATGTTTATTTGCACACATACTCAAACACAATAAATTAGGTATAATTAAAAAAGGCAGCAATCCTGTTTAGGATTTACTGCCTTAGTTCATAATCTTCCGCTCTGATGAGCTTGTTAGTTTCAGGTAATGAAATAATTTATTTCCCCCGCATGAAACTATTACCAGATAGAGATGCGTTCTTCTACCGGTACATACATCGGATCTTTTTCGGTAATGCCAAATGCATCATACCATGCAGCAATGTGCGGCAACGCAGCGTCTACACGCCATTTGCCCAAAGAATGCACGTCGATCTTCGTCAATTGCAGGATGGCTTCGGGACGGGTATTGTTAGCCCAAACATTGGCATAAGCCAGGAAGAAGCGTTGTTCGGGAGTGAAACCGTCTTTTACTTCCAGCGGAGCGGCAGCGGTAGCCTTCTTGAATGCCTGATAAGATACTTGCAAACCTCCGTGGTCGGCAATGTTCTCACCCAGTGTCATACGACCGTTGGCATGTACCCCCGGTGCAACTTCGATGCTGTCAAAGAAAGCAACCATTACATCGGCACGTTTCTCGAAGTTCTTAGCATCTTCTTCCGTCCACCAGTCTTTCAGATTACCGTCTTTGTCGTACTGGCGACCTTGGTCGTCGAAGCCGTGTGTCATCTCATGACCGATTACAACACCGATTGCACCATAATTGAAGGCATCGTCAGCATTCATATCGAAGAACGGATATTGCAGGATACCGGCAGGGAAACAGATTTCGTTCGTTGTCGGGTTGTAATAAGCGTTTACGGTCTGCGGAGTCATCAACCACTCGTCCTTGTCTACCGGTTTGCCGGCTTTGGCAACCATTTCGGCATAGTTCCACAGGTTGGCACGCTTGATATTGTTCCAGTAAGAGTCGTCCTTGATCTCCAACGTTGAGTAGTCTTTCCACTTATCAGGATAACCGATCTTCACGTGGAAAGTAGCCAGTTTTTCCTGTGCTTTCAGCTTGGTTTCGTCGCTCATCCAGGCAAGGTTGTTGATGCGTTCGCCCAGGCTGGTCTGAAGGTTCTTCACCAAAGATATCATACGTTCCTTGGCAGCGGCAGGGAAGTATTTCTCTACATACATTTGCCCCACGGCTTCACCCAGTGCGGAGCTCACTACAGAAACGGCAGTCTTCCAGCGGGGTTGCATTTCCTGCGTTCCAGACATGGTGCGTTCGTAGAAGTCAAAGTTCTGCTGAGCCATCTCGTCATTCAATGCGCTGGCGGCAGAGTCAATCAACTTCCATTGCAGGTAAAGGACTTGCTGATCAACAGGTAAGGTGTTAAGGATGTTAGCAGCTTCAGCTACCGAAGCAGGCTGGCCGACAATGATTTCCTTCACATCTGTCAGTCCAAGACCTGAAAGGTAAGCGTCCCAGTTGAAAGTAGGATAATTCTTCTTCACCTCTTCCATGCTCATCTTATTGTAGTTAGCATGCGGGTCACGCAGTTCGGTACGAGAACGGAAAGCTTTGGCAAGACGGGTTTCTACGTCCATAACCACTTCCATACCTTTCTTGGCAGTAGCCTCATCGAAACCTGCCAACTGATACATTTTCTGTACATGAGTACGGAAGGCATCACGGATAGCGGTAGTAGCTGTCTCTTATACACATCTCCGAGCCCACGAG
>ERZ1026968.979-NODE-979-length-9910-cov-4.004262_pt1 | contig 9910 bp, 8 predicted proteins | sample MGYA00519295_ERZ1026968 | MGnify/ENA primary metagenome ERZ1026968 (study PRJEB26926, sample SAMN06164480) | human gut metagenome | biome: ENVO:00009003; feature: ENVO:2100002; material: ENVO:00002003 | host: Homo sapiens | place: USA | collected 2012 ...
CGAGATTCGCCTTAGTCTCGTGGGCTCGGAGATGTGTATAAGAGACAGCCTTTACGACAAGGAAGCAGATCAATTCAAAATCCTCCAGGCCGGATATGACGTTGCTGAGGAAGGACATCTGATTGCCCCTCATAAAAGCATCCATGTCGCTTTCCTCCTTGACGTGGATGATGGAGTCAATGGCCTCCGACAGAAGGTCGGAATAGGCAGCCATATCGCGTCCGTCCTGTGTCTCCTCGTTGAAACGGCGGCAGAGCTGCCTATCCGGCTCTGTCTGATTTTTGCAGATCAGGCGCATCCGATCCAGCATGTCCTTCGGCGAGAGATGGTCGCAGATGATTTCGCCATCCTCTCCTATATAGACCATATAGAAGGGATGGAGGCGATTCATCCCATCAATGTTGACCCTGCTGTTCAGGTTTTTGAGGACAAAGATCACACCGGGCGGCATATCCTCCGAGGCTTCGACCACCGCGTGCATTCCGTGCGGCGCGGTTTCCACATCGTCATTACGCTTGATGTAGTCAAGCAGGTCGAGACGGAATTCATTGAGACCCAAATCCATGATGGATATACCGCTGGACATTTCCTCAATGTCCACGACTTCCTCCTGCAAACGCTTGAGCTGGGCACGACGGTATTCGAGGTCGCCTTTTTCCTCGGGATTGATGAGGTCGTCATCGCCGCTGGAGGTCATGACGGAAATCTTCATGCGCGTTTCCACGCGACTCTTGAGGTTGATGTATTCGTCCAGATCCATATCGGGCCAGAAATTCACAAGCTGGATGAACGCATTCTGACTGCCGATACGATCAATACGTCCGAAACGCTGAATGATGCGCACCGGGTTCCAATGAATGTCATAGTTGATCAGGTAGTCGCAGTCCTGGAGATTCTGACCCTCGGAAATACAGTCCGTGGCAATCAAAATGTCGATTTCGTCGTGGCTATCCGGCATCAGAATGTCCTTGCCCTTCGATTTGGGCGAGAAGCAGGTCAGGACGGTATTCAAATCTCCACGCAAGCGAGGGATGGTGGTTTTTCCGTCCACCGTGCCTGTGATTTCAGCGGTGTGCAGGCCGAACTCTCCTGAAGCAAACGGCGCGACATGTTGATAGAGGTAGTCTGCCGTATCGGAAAAGGCCGTGAAGATCAGTATCTTCCTGTTTCCCGGGTTGATGGGATGCGCCTGCTTCTCACGGATCAGGGCGAGCAGCTCCTGCAATTTGGTATCGTGTGCGGGCGTTATATCGCCGACGAGCTCGGTAAGCAGCTCCAGATTTTCGGCATCCTGCTCCAGTTCATGCAGCCACGATTTGTAGTCCATGTCCGCAAGGTCGATGCGTACTTTCTTGCCAACGGTAAACAGATCGGTATTCTGATCGTCTTCGTCAAAATCCGTGGCAGAGGTCAAGTCAACCAATTCCAAAGACCGCTCACCGCCGTGATAGGCATGGATGGTCTTGATGGTTTTGTCGATCAGCTCCCGGATACGCTGCAAGGTCAGGCGGAAGGAATGGACAGAGGATTCCAAGCGCTTGAGCAGATTGATGCTCATGAGGCGGCGAATACCCTCCTCTCGGCCTCTCTGCGTGAGGGTGTTGCCTTTGTTGTGCGTCATGTCCATGTATTTCGCCATTTTGCTCGGCAGGATATAGTTGCTGGGCGTATAGATGGCGAGATTCAGCATAATCAGCACATCATAGATGTCGTTATAATTGATGGCTCCGCTCAAATCGGTCAGGTGCGGCCTGCGGGAAATGGGCTTGAGGCGCTCTGGGAATTTGCCAATCTCCGCCGTGGAATAGTATTTCTCAATATGCCTGCGGCTGCGGGCAATGGTTACGCTGTCCAATACCTCGAAGAAGTCGAAGTCCAGCGTTTTGAGCAGCGCTTCCGTCGTACGCTGCTCTGAGGGCAGCTTGCTCCAGGCATTGAAGGCCCGCTGGGCGCTGCGGAATATCTCGTCGATGGTGTGGGTTGTATTCAGTTTCTCATTGATCTGCGCTGCATCCCCCTCGTAGGCAAGCTGGAGCTGATTGCGCAGATCATAGAAGCGGTTATTGACAGGCGTGGCGGAAAGCATCAATACCTTGGTGCGGACGCCGGTACGGATGACACGGTTAAGCAGACGAAGATAGCGGTTCTCGCGCTCATCTTCACCGGATACCTCGCCGCCATTCCGGAAATTATGGGATTCATCAATCACAACGAGATCATAGTTGCCCCAATTCAAGCGGGCAAGGTCAATCTGACCGGACATACCGCGGTCTCGGGAAAGGTCGGTGTGATAAAGGACGTCATAGCGCAGGCGGTCTTCTGCAATCGGGTTATTGATATAGTTGCTTTTGTAGGTCGTCCAGTTCTCAGAGAGCTTCTTCGGGCATAGCACAAGAACAGACTTATTGCGGTTCTCGTAGTATTTGATAACAGCCAGTGCTGTGAAGGTTTTACCAAGGCCGACGCTGTCTGCCAGAATGCAGCCGTTGAATTTCTCGAGCTTGCTGATGATAGCCAGCACGGCATCTTTCTGGAAGTTGTAGAGCATGGACCAAATTTTGGACTGCTTGAAACCTGTTGCGTCGTTGGGCAATATATCCTCCGAAATATCGTCCAGAAACTCATTGAAGATATTGTAGAGGGTATAGAAATAGATAAAATCTGGCGAGTTCTCACGGTAGGCGGCAGAAATGCTTTCGGTAACGTATTCTGTAACATCCTGCAGCTTTTTCGGGTCATTCCAGATTTCTTCGAAGATATTGAGAAAATACCGTCCATTCTCAGCGGTTTCGCTGCGCTGAACGGGATAATAGGCGTTGTTGCCTCGTTCGCAACCAAGATCAACGGTGGTAAAGCCATTTACGGGCATATAGGTGCTTTCGTCTACATTGATAAAGCCCATCATCTGCTGGGGTGAAATATTGGAGCGAAAAGTAACCTTCCGGCGAATCCAATCTGCACATTCCTTTGCAATGGCCTTTTGCGTCAATTCATTGCGCAGCCTGACCTCAAATTCCGTGCCGTACAGGCTACGCTCACGGGAAAGTCGGGGAATATAGAACTCTCGCTTCTCTTTGGGCGTTTTTTCCTTGATGAATGTGGGCGATGTAAAGATGAATCGAATTTCCTCAACAGACTCCAGCTGCTTCTTCAGCTCTTGATAGGCATAAATCGAGAAGCAAGCAGCGGCAATAGACAGCTTGCTCCCCTTATGGATCGTTTGCCGGAGATCATCACGGACGGTCGTCGTGACATTGTCGATCATCTTCATAAGTAACCCTCACAGTCACCTGCACTTGACGCAAACAACGTGAAAAAATGTTGAAATTCAACACTTCTCCACCATATATATTATACTCCCAAAGGGCACTTATTTCAAGTTGAGCAATCCATCCCATTCCCCAAAACCAAGGCAACCGAAAAGAGGGGCACCGAACCCGCATCAGGCCCGGTGCCCCTCCGTCTATCATCAGGCTGCCTCGTTGGGCAAGCCATTGTTCCGTTCAGCCTGCATGGCCTGCTCTCGCTGCCACTGGGCAAATTCCCGCTGACCTTCCTCGCTCTCAAAGAAGGCCACGATGTCCGGCCATACGCACCGGGCAAAGGTCTCCACAGCCGCATCCGTCCAGTTGGACTGGTTGATCGGTTTTTTCTTTTTAGCCATAGGTTCTCCTTGTTCTCCATGCCGCTGTTTAGCCGCGGCCGGTTCGCTGGGCTTGCGCCCTGTAGTATAGCGAAATGACCCTTTTCAAAGCTCATTTTTGAATGGAATGGGCTTCTGGCTCTTCTTCCTCCAGAACTGTGTCCGCAACCCTTTGATATTTCTGGCTTTTCCAAGGGTAAAAGGGTAACATTCACTTCTGTTGTATTGCTCTTTTCCGCTCGGTATACCGGCGCTGCTTTTCCCGGCAACGCTGACGCTTTCGTTCTATACCACATGAAATGCAGTATTTCTGCCGGGGTGATGTGGGAATATATGCACTGCCACAGGTGGTGCAAAACCGGATGCTCGGTTGTGTGCGCTCTTCATCCCCAAAGATGCTGCACCACACCAGTCTGTTGAGTTCCTTGTCCAGCGGAAGAACAGATGACAGGAAATAGTCGCAGCTGATCGCACCATCATGAATGGTCGCATACCTCGGATTTGCTATATCGCAGGGATAATCCCTGGCGATGCACTCATGATTACGCCAGTTGGCACAGGCATGTGCAGCCAGGGTCTTGCAGCGGCGTATCAGGTTCTTATCGTTCATTGGTCAGCTCCTTCCGTGTTTGCTGTTTCTTCTTTGTATGCTCTGCTCTGTTGGCAGGGGGCCCATTTGGCTGTTCATGATTGGCAATGACGCGCTTTGCTTCAGACAGTGCATCTTGAAGTGACCGAGACTTCTCCGGCAGGAGGTCAGGCCTGATCTTTGAGACAACGTAGCGCATGCGCCGTAGTTCCCTCAATTCTTCCTTCATGGCTTCGAGCTGTCCGGCGGCATCGTCAATCGCCTCAGCGATTTGTTGCTGCTCATGATAGAAATCGTAAGGATCAACCTCCGTCACACCGTGGTTCTCGTTCATGAGAATGGCGTAGGCACGGTTGTATCGCTTTATTTCATCGCTATGTTCAGCTTCAAAAGCCTCCCTCCGACTGGCAAAGTGGAGACTGAGCCATTCCTCTTTTACCGGCCACAGCTGCTCGACAATTTCACCTGCTTCAATGATTCGTGCAATTTGCTCCTTACGCTTTTCGGCTGATGTGATGTTGTCGCGGGCCTGTCGATTCTCATTTTCCAACACGGACAATCGAGCCAGCAGATCATCGACGCTGTATAGCCCATGCTCATGGATGAAGTGGTGCAGGTCGTTGATCAGCGCGAAATCCTTCGTCATGGCTTTCACCTTGGCCCTGCCTGAATTCCATGATTCACGCTCCCGGCTGCGGCTTTCAAAGAAGTCTGCCAAGAGCGCGTCAAGCGACTCGCTGACCCGACGCTCTGCATCCTTGTGGCTCCCGAAACAATCCTCGATGCTCTGACGAAGATCACGAACGGCCGTCTGGATCTGCAGAATGATCCGGTTCAGCGCCTTGATCTCACGATTCATATCGCCCAGAAAGGTGTGCTCACCCTTTCGCTCCATGGCACCGGCTGCGGGGCCAAGATGTACCGTGGGGATCAGGTCGTTGCCCTGCCGGGCAAAGGAGCGAAGGTCAACCCGTTCCGTCCGGCCAGCCTGCTCAAGATACCGGTTCTGCAAAACCTCCCAGGCATGCCGCCATTTCTCGCAGTTGCCCGGATCATCCCAGTCAGTTATGCGCTCCTTGTGGCTTTTCCATTGCCCGCTACCGAGACGGATGCGTTCACCGTTCGCATCGAGATCATACACTTTCCGTGCCTTGGGGAGCCACTTGCCTTGGTTATCCATCGCACGCATGGTCAGCAGGATATGTGCGTGGGGATTCCCATCGTGGTCGTCATGCAGGGCCACATCGGCAATCATGCCTTTGCTCACAAATTGCTCCTGACAATACTGTCGGAGCAGCTGCTGATTGTCCTCCAATGACAGTTCTCTCGGTAAAGCCAGAATCAGCCTGCGACACAGCTGAGCGTTCCATTGCTTCTCAACTGCCTCAACGGAGTTCCACAGCAGCTGTCTATCAGCGAATTGCCTGGGGACATGCTCAGGCAGCATGATTTCGGCGCTGACAATCCGCTCCACATGCTTGCCGGTTTTGGTCTCGTGATCGTGCTCGGAGTACAGCTGCTCGCCCGATTGGTATGCGGCTTTACCAACAGCGGAGCCGCCGTTTCCGCGCGACACAATGACCAAATCAAAATGGGGACAGGGGATCAAGACCACCTCCAAATGAAAGGAACCAGCCGGAGAACCTCCCCGGCTGGTCGTGAGGGTAGGCACCGCAGGTGCCGCAGGGAGAGCTGTGCTCGCCCTGATTGTGAGGATGTGACGCTCTGCGGGACATCCTGCGCCCACAGAGCCCGCCGGAGGCCGCAACGCACCGGAAACGGTGTATAGTTGCGCACTCCGTGGGGTATTTGTCAGCTTTCATCAACATGGTCATCCACATGCTCGGTAGCCGGATTCGCCCTGCGGAAGTCCAGCGCGTTGGTCAAACGCTCCTGGATACTCGGGTCAGCAAAGATTCTGCCGAGAATGCGGTCAATGTCATCCGCGGTCAGCAGGTCGGGCTCCCGAAGATGCTTTTCCAGCAATGCGCCCAAGACACACAGGCGATGGGTGCGCATGTTGCGCTGGGCGGTCTGCACCTTCCGGCGAAGCATTTTCGCATCATCGGCGGCCTTCTTCTGCCGGGCCTCGTTCTCGGCAAGCTGTTGGTTCAGCTTGTCGATCTCCTTCTGATAGCGAAGGGTCTGTTCATCGGTTTTCATGGTGTGTACCTCCTTGGATATTACGGGGCACAACAAAAAGCAGCCGCGCCGCTGCGACTGCCGGAGGGTGCCCCTATTTTCTATGGACATGGGAAGGCATGCTTTTTTCCATGAAATTTGCTTTTTTACGATTTTCTTTTTCGATATGCTTCGGCAATTTGCTGTAGTCGTTTGTGTACGGAGCCGGCTGCACTGTATCCAACCAGAGGAGCAATCTCCTCCAGCGTCTTGCCCTGCATCCGCAGCTTCAGGATTTGCTGATCCCGGTCGCTCAGTCCGTCCATAAACTGCTCAAGTGCGATGCTGGTGATGATTTGAGCCGTGTCATCACGGCGCAATCCCTGTGCATCCAGCTCGTCTGCACTCAGCTTGTCCAAATCCTCAAGGGTCATCCGTTGCTTGACTGAGCGTGTGTGCTGCCACGCTTTCATAAAGTCCCGGCGGCTGTAGCTGTCGCCGCTGTAATCCTCCTCCTGACGGTTGCGCCAGATTTCGTCAATGATGGGTTGCCAGTTCTGTTCCTTCACAATCATATCGGTCAGGTTGCCCACAAGGTTGCCGAACTGCTTATAGGTCAGCCAGGTTACCTCCGATTCTTCCGGCATCAGGAAAAGCCGCTGGAAGCTCCAGTCCATATCATGCTCGAATTTGTCCCGGATGTACTGCGTCATCAGGTAGGACATACGCCACAGCGGGAAGTCACCGGAGTAATTGCTCCAGTCACCCGGGATGTCCCGGTAGCTGCCGTCCTTCAGCGGAACTTGGAAGAACTGCCAGACTGCCCAGGCATAACAGTCCCAGACGAGCTCCAGAAACAAATCGTTTTCGATCAATGCCTTGGCTTCGTCGGAGGCAAGGAGGGTGTTGATATTCCGGGGAAGGTTGAGGTACGCGGGACGCTTCTCAACAAGCTCCCTGGGAAGCGCGTAGAACAGCGTCAGCCATGACAGGTTGGAGGAATATGGGATGATCTCGATGCGGCGCGGAAGAACGACAATGAAGCCATCAGGGCTGGGCATGGGACACCTCCTGAGTATTTTGTTTCATTATATCACATTGTCATGCAAGATCCAGCGAAATCCCCGAACAAATCAATCATTCGGTAAGCACAACTGTCTTGACAACTGGATTTGCATGTGGTACAATAAGGCCACAAGGAGGAATGACGCCATGACGCAATGTATCCCGATTCGTGACCTCAAGAACACTGCTGCCATCTCCGAGAAAGTTCATGCCTCATCGGAGCCTATCACGGTCACCAAGAATGGCTATGCCGATATGGTCATTATGAGCGCTGAAGTCTATGACCGGATCCGCCTTTACACGGTCTATGAGAAGCTGATGGAGGCCGAGAATGACATCATCCATGGCAAGACTGCTGATGCCGCAGCTTCTCTGACTGGAATCAGGAGCAAGTATGGATTATAAAGTTCAAATCACAGCTTCTGCCGAGCGTGACCTTGATGAAATCATCGGCTATATCATGACAAAGCTGTGCGATCCACAGGCAGCCAGGCACGTGCTGTCCGAGGTTGAGTCAATCTATGGCATTCTTGCCAGGACACCTGCTGCCTATGCCGAATGCACCCATCCGCTGCTGCGAGGACACCGCAAAGCGACCTTCATGCGTTACCTGATGATATTCAAAATTGTGGATGATACCGTCTATGTGGAGCGTTTCTTCAGCGGGTTGGAGGACTATGCACACAAGCTGTGATAGAACTGCGTAACTGGAAGGAGGTGAGCCTGATGAAAGCAGTGATTTATGCCCGCTACTCCTCCGATAATCAGCGTGAGGAAAGCATCGAGGGTCAGATCCGCGAGTGCACAGCCTATGCCAAGAAGAACGGCATCACGGTTCTCAAGCACTATATCGACAGGGCCATGTCTGCAAAAACTGATGATCGACCGGATTTTCAGCAGATGATCAAGGACAGCGAAAAGGGCCTGTTCGACCTGATTATTGTATGGAAGCTCGATCGCTTTTCCAGAGACCGCTATGACAGCGCCCACTACAAGCACCTGCTCAAAAAGAACGGCGTGAAGGTCGTGTCCGCAACGGAGTTGATTGCTGACGGCCCCGAAGGGATCATGATGGAGTCCATTCTCGAGGGCATGAACGAATACTACTCAGCAGAACTTTCTGTGAAGATCAGACGCGGGCTGATGGAGAACGCCCTGAAGGGCAAGTTTGTCAGCAGCACAGCACCCATCGGCTACGTGATCGACGAGGAACACTATCTGCAGATCGATCCGCTCAAGGCGCCCTTTGTTCGGGAAGCCTTTCAGAAATATGCTGATGGTGCAACGATGAAAGAAATCCAGGACTGGCTGAATGAGCATCATGTGACCAGCAGTCGTGGAAAGCCGATTACCTTCAACACCGTCCAGTTGATGCTGAACAACCGGCGATATATCGGTGAATATCACTACAACGAGATTGTCGTACCCGGAGGTCATCCGGCCATTGTGGATGAAGATCTGTTCAACCGTGTTCAGGAAAGGCTGGCAGTCAACAAAAAGGCCCCGGCCCGTCACAAGGCCGAGGATGATTACCTGCTGACAACCAAGCTGTTCTGTGGAAACTGTGGTGCAATGATGCGAGGCGAATGCGGAACAGCCCGAAATGGCACGACCCATCACTACTACAAGTGTGCCACAGTCAAGCGCAGAGCAGGCACCTGCCACAAAAAGACCGTCCGCAAGGCATGGATAGAAGATCTGATTGTAACTGAAACCATGAAACTGGTCATGGATGACAAGGCGATTGATGCGATTGTGGCACTCCTGATGGACTATCAGGACAGGGACAACATCAACCTGCCCTTGTATGAAAAGCAGCTTCGCGAGGCAGAGAGGGGCATAGAGAATCTGGTCAACGCCATTCAGCAGGGCATTTTCACCAAATCCACCCGGGAGAGGCTGGAGCAGCTGGAATCTCTGAAGGAGGAGCTTGAACAGAAGATCGCCCAGGAGAAGCTGGAAAAGCCCCGGATCAGCGAGGCGTTCATGCGTTTCTGGCTGCTGAAATTCAGAAAGCTGGACATCAGGCAGCAATCCCATCGCAAGATGCTGATTGACACCTTTGTCAATGCGGTGTTCCTGTATGACGATAAGCTGGTTCTGACCTTCAACTTCAAGGACGGAACTCGCACAATGACCATGGCTGATCTTGAGGCTGCGAACCGTGACGGCGAAAAGGATGCCGGTGGTTCGGATTTGGATGAGGCAACTCCACGAGCCGAAATCCTTGGAGATGCAAGGGTTTCGGCTTTTTTAGTGCTGCTGTATACCCACACCATACCCACAAACGCTTTCTTTTCCGTACCCACGAAAAACCGCTATGCGCGTGAGTCTGCGCTTTTTACAGCGTGCCGATGAATTTCTCCATCTTGGCTGCCGCGTTTTGCGACATACGGTTGCTGACGTGGAAGCACTTTTGTCAAGGGGTTACTCAACGATTACCTGGATACAAAATTCTTAATAAGCAATACTACGAATCATTCCCGTACTTA
>ERZ1026968.981-NODE-981-length-9905-cov-3.955228_pt1 | contig 9905 bp, 7 predicted proteins | sample MGYA00519295_ERZ1026968 | MGnify/ENA primary metagenome ERZ1026968 (study PRJEB26926, sample SAMN06164480) | human gut metagenome | biome: ENVO:00009003; feature: ENVO:2100002; material: ENVO:00002003 | host: Homo sapiens | place: USA | collected 2012 ...
ACCGCATCCATGCAAAAGGACTTGGCACGGGGACATGAATCGGAAATACAAGGTTTGCTGTTTGACATGATTGCAGCAGCCGAGGAGCAAGGTATCGACATACCAACTTACCGGATGGTTGCCGAAAAATTCACAAAACACTAATTACAAACCGTAAACCGTTATCCAACATGAATACCCTTTTATTATCAATCAACTGGAATCCGAATCCCGAACTATTCAACCTGTTCGGCATTTCTATCCGTTATTATGGATTATTGTGGGCAGTAGGAATCTTCTTTGCTTACATCATTGTCCATTACCAGTTTCGCGACAAAAAAATAGACGAGAAGAAATTCGATCCCCTCTTCTTTTATTGTTTCTTCGGTATTCTGATTGGAGCACGTCTGGGGCACTGCCTGTTCTACGATCCGGGACAGTACCTGACCAGCGGAAAGGGATTTGTGGAAATGCTTCTGCCGATCAAGTTCCTGGCAGGCGGCGGATGGAAATTCACCGGTTATGAAGGACTTGCCAGTCACGGAGGTACGCTCGGATTGATGATCGCCCTTTGGCTGTATTGTCGCAAGACGAAACTTCATTATATGGATGTGGTGGACATGATTGCCGTCGCTACTCCGATCACTGCCTGTTTCATCCGTCTGGCGAATCTGATGAACTCCGAAATTATCGGTAACCCGACCAATGTACCCTGGGCGTTCGTATTCGAACGGGTAGACATGCTCCCCCGCCATCCGGGACAGCTCTATGAAGCGATAGCTTATCTGATCCTGTTCTTCATCATGATCTATCTTTATAAGAATTACAGCAAGAAACTGCATCGCGGATTCTTCTTCGGACTCTGTCTGGCTTATATCTTTACCTTCCGTTTCTTTATCGAATTTGTGAAGCAGAACCAGGAAGCATTCGAAGACAACATGATGTTCAACATGGGACAATGGCTGAGCGTTCCTTTCATCATCATCGGTTTCTACTTTATGTTCTTCTATGACCGGAAGAAGGTAGCAAAGAAATGAAACAAATCATAGATATAGAAAACTGGGAGCGGAAGGAGAATTTCAACTTCTTCCGCCACTTCCAGAATCCCCAATTATCCATTACCTCCGAAGTAGAGTGCGGAGGAGCCAGGCAACGTGCCAAAGCCGCCGGACAGTCTTTCTTTCTCCATTATCTTTATGCTGTGCTGCGTGCAGCCAACGAAATACCGGAGTTTCGTTACCGCATCGATCCGGACGGACGTGTAGTGCTCTATGACACCATAGATATGTTGTCTCCCATCAAGATAAAAGAGAACGGCAAGTTCTTCACCACCCGTTTCCCCTACCACAACGATTTCGACACTTTCTATCAGGAAGCAAGGCTAATTATCGACGCCATCCCCGAAGACGGCGATCCGTATGCGGCAGAAAACGAAGAAGTAGCCGACGGAGATTACGGACTGATTCTGTTAAGTGCGACTCCCGACCTGTACTTTACTTCCATCACCGGCACACAAGAGAAGAGAAGCGGCAATAACTATCCGTTGCTGAATGCCGGAAAAGCCATCATAAGGGAAGGCAGACTGGTGATGCCTATCGCGATGACGATTCATCACGGATTTATTGACGGGCATCATCTTTCCTTGTTTTATAAAAAGGTGGAAGACTTTCTGAAATAATAGTGCTGTTCAAATAGTATTTTCTCATTCCTTTTATCTACCTTTAGCGCGACTAAATGATAAAAATATGAGCACAAAAACACTATTCAAACTACTATGGGTGCCTTTCGTCACATCCGTATTCGCAAGTTGCAGTGACAAAGAAGAATTACTTTACACTCCTCCGGAAGAAACGAATGACAGTTACATAAGCCCTGCCGTACCACAAGGTAATAGCTGGCCTGAAGCCTCCATGTCACTTACACAGCCTTTTCTGGGTGCCGGATATGATATTATGGGCAGCTACATAGACAATAATTCGGTAAAAGAACCAGTGCTTGATCTGAGCAAAATAGATAATGAAAGGATTAGCAATCTGGTAGGTTCGAGCGGAGTAGGAGACAGCTTCATTGGTCGTGATATGAAAGAGTTTCTTCGGTCAATCACAAAATATAAGAAATTTGTGGTGCCGGCGGAAAACAAAGATGATTTGCTGTTTACCGCTACCATTACCGGTCATAAATATTTTCAGAAACCTTATGATTATTCATCCCAATACACATTTGCCTTTGGCAGTTCAGGAGCTAACGGAGTGATTCAAAGATTACTCACTCTGAATGCGGATTGGTCCAACTGGCTGGCCGATGATTTCCGGCAAGAGCTGGAAGATGCGTCACCTGAAACAATCATAGAACTATTTGGTACTCATATATTGGTGAACACTCATTTAGGTTATATAAGCAAAACCCTCTATCGCAGCATCGTAGCGGATGATGAAGAGAACTTATTGAGAACCGCAAATACAGGGATGGGCGCACATCAGAGCAGCATTATTAAGCATCCCAATGTTTCCATCACTTATCCCGAAGAAACAGTAAAAAAGAACTATGGGGGAACAATTGTAGTGTCATTGCAAGGAGCTGATTACAAAGTCTTTGATCAGCTGACAGGCGATCCGATGGATATCAGCCCCTGGATACAATCTGCCAATGAAAAGAATCGCGCCTTAACTACTCTGACCGGTGAAGACCTTATCCCCATCTATGAGGTAATAGCCGACCCCATAAAGAAACAGCAAATAAAAGAAGCGGTAATAGCCCATATCAAAAGGCACCAACTGTCCTTACAACAAACGGCTCCCATCTTTCAGGCAAGTGACGGGCACTATCACCGCTACTATACCTCTTATAAGGAGTTAACCGCAAAGGCCGATATCTGTCAAGGTGTGATAGGAAGCGTATTTGTCAGACACGAACCGGGTACAGTACCGCTTTACCTGTCTTCCGACGGAAAGAATCACCGTTTGACATTAGAACCGGCACCGAACGGAGACGGAACAATCATAGGGTATGTCTATGAAAAGAAGAGCGATGACTTAAACTGTATCTACGAAATATCAGACGGAAAAAACTTTGCCTATACCACGGAAGAAAAGGATACCTACGGAAACAAAGGCACATGGAAGCCAACCGGCCTCTCTTTCTATACAAAGAAGGTATAAGCATAAGGCCATACCATTGGCACGGCAAGTAACCCTATAACTTACAACATAAGAAGTCTATAGTATCTTCGTTGGGGCTGACTAAAAGTCGTTAGTATCTCCATTCTCCTCCTTCCGGAAGGAGGAGAGTTTAAAGTTACTAACGACTTTTTAGTCAGCCCCCGCATAAGTTATATCAGTTTTTATTTGCCTCTGACTATCTTCTTTATATCGTTCAGCTTATTCAACGCCTCAATCGGAGTAAGGTTATTCACATCCAGATTCAGTATCTCATCCCGAATCTGGCAAAGGATCGGGTCGTCCAACTGGAAGAAGCTGAGCTGCATACCGCTTCTGTTTTCACTGACTTCCGTCAATGGTTTGCCGGAAATACCTTGCTGGCGGTTGTCCGATTCCAGTTGCTTCAATATAGTATTTGCACGCTTCACAATACTCTTCGGCATACCTGCCATCTTTGCTACATGAATACCGAAGGAGTGTTCGCTTCCCCCACGCTCCAGCTTACGGAGGAAAATCACTTTATTGTCCACTTCCTTCACAGACACGTTATAGTTCTTGATGCGTTTGAAGGATTTCTCCATCTCGTTCAGCTCATGGTAATGCGTAGCAAACAGTGTACGGGCTTTCGCTTTCGGATGTTCGTGGATATACTCGACGATTGCCCAGGCAATGGAAATACCGTCATAGGTAGACGTACCACGTCCCAACTCATCAAATAACACCAGACTTCTGGAAGAGACATTATTCAGAATATCCGCAGCCTCATTCATTTCCACCATAAAAGTAGATTCGCCCACCGAGATATTATCGCTGGCACCTACACGGGTGAAAATCTTATCCACCAGACCGATATGGGCACTCTCCGCAGGAACAAACGAACCGATTTGCGCCAACAGCGTAATCAGTGCCGTCTGACGCAAGAGCGCGGACTTACCGGCCATATTGGGACCGGTGATGATGATAATCTGCTGTGACGCGCTGTCCAGCATCACGTCATTGGCAATATACTTCTCACCAATCGGAAGCTGCTTTTCAATCACAGGGTGACGTCCCTGACGGATATCCAGTACATCATTGTCCTCAATAACCGGACGGATATAATTATTCTCACGCGCCACATTAGCGAAAGACAACAGACAGTCCAGACGAGCAATCTGATTCGCATTAATCTGTATCTGCGGAATAAACTCCGTCAATGCCTGCACCAAATCGGTATATAACTGAGTCTCCAGCACGAGAATCTTATCTTCGGCTCCCAGAATCTTTTCTTCGTAAACCTTCAGTTCCTGCGTAATATAACGTTCCGCATTGACCAGTGTCTGCTTGCGAATCCATTCCTGCGGAACTTTATCCTTATGTATATTGCGGACTTCAATATAATAACCGAATACATTATTGTAAGCTACCTTCAGACTCGGAATGCCTGTCTGCTCACTTTCACGCTGCTGTATCTGCAACAGATAGTCTTTGCCGGAGTATGAAATACGGCGTAATTCGTCCAGTTCCTCATTCACACCATCTTTAATCACGCCCCCTTTGTTGATCAATAAAGGAGGGTCATTATTGATTTCTTTGGCAATCCGGTCGCGAATAGAAATACAAAGATTCAGCTGTTCACCTATCCGGTTCAAACTTGCGTTATCCGCTTCAAGACAAGCCTGCTTGATCGGTTCAATGGCCTGCAAGGCAACCTTCAACTGTACCACCTCACGTGGCGACACACGTCCTACGGCTACTTTGGAAATGATACGTTCCAAGTCTCCTATCAGATGCAACTGCTCCTCGATCAGCTCTTTAAAATCCGGCTGGCGGAAGAAGTATTCCACCACATTCAGTCGGTCGTTGATCGGCTTCTCATCCTTCAACGGGAAAACCATCCAGCGTTTCAGCAGGCGGGCTCCCATCGGACTGATGGTACGGTCGATCACGTTCAGCAAACTGCTGCCGCCGTCATTCATGCTGCCGATCAGCTCCAGGCTGCGAACTGTAAACTTATCCAGACGCACATACTTATCCTCCTCGATACGGGCAAGGGAAGTAATGTGACCGATCTGCGTATGCTGTGTCATCGTCAGGTATTGCAGGATAGCACCGGAAGCAATGATACCATTCTTCAGGTGCTCCACCCCGAATCCTTTCAGATTCTTTGTCTCAAAGTGTTTCAGTAGTTTCTCACGGGCAGTGGATTCGGTAAATACCCAGTCGTCCAGTTCGAATGTGAAGAACTTGCTGCCGAAGTTACCTTCAAACATCAGGCGTTTGCCCCGTTCGAAAAGAATCTCTTTCGGTCCGAAGTTATTCAGCAATTTGTCTACATAGTCAAAGGGACCTTCGGCGGTGAGGAACTCACCGGTAGATATATCAAGAAAGGCAACTCCACAGGAAGCCTTTCCGAAATGGACGGCAGCCAGGAAGTTATTCTCCTTATAATTCAGAACGTTATCATTGATAGATACACCGGGGGTAACCAACTCGGTAATACCTCTTTTCACCAGTTTCTTCGTCAGTTTCGGGTCTTCCAGCTGGTCACAGATAGCTACACGCTTTCCGGCACGAATCAGTTTCGGAAGATATGTATCAAGCGCATGATGGGGAAATCCTGCCATCTCGATAGTCTTTCCTTTTCCATTGGCGCGTTTTGTCAGTGTGATTCCTAAGATTTCGGATGCAACAATGGCATCGGTAGAATATGTTTCATAAAAGTCACCGCAACGAAACAGCATCACTGCATCCGGATGTTTTGCCTTCAAATCCAGAAACTGTTTCATCATGGGGGTAAGCACGATTTCTTCCTCGTTCACGGTTCGCTCCTTTTCTTTTTTGTTGAGTGAATAATGAGATTAACCTTGCAAAGATAACAGTTTTCCGGCAGAGAATCAACGGAATTTCCCGTTTCAATTTTCACAATTAGTGTTGCATCCTTTTAAAAAAGAAGGGTATATTTCTTAACAAGTAAAGGAAAACTATTAAAACGTGTTATAAAACATACTATTTTACTTGGATAATTTGCTAATTTCCCAATAGTCCGTATCTTTGCAATGTGTTTTTCATAGTATTAGATTTAAGGTTAACAAAGGTTGGGTCAAGGCGTTGACCCTTTTTTTATGTCCATACGTCCCGTTTGCCTCTTTCTTTCATTCATTTCTATTCAGCCAGCATCATCCTTTTATAGTAAGACGGAGTGAATCCGGTATGCTTCTTGAACGACTTATTAAAATGAGAAATCGTATCAAATCCGCACTCCACACTGATCTGCGAAATATTCATATCGCCCATGAGCAAGAGTTTACACGCATATCCTATCCGCATCTCCAATATGTAATTCTTGAATGATTTCCCCGTTTTGCTCTTGAAGAAGCGGCAGAATGCAGCAGGATTCATAGCTGCCAGAGAAGATATTTCATTCAGGTCAATCTGCCGTGTATAGTTCTTATTCAGGTAAACTATGATTTTGTCTATTCTCGATCCGTCGTAGATAATATCATTTTCAAAATCGGAAGTCGATAGCACAGACCGTGAAGCGACGTTTGCCATTTCTTTCAGAAGTTGCAGGAAAGAAGTAATCTGATCGACTCCTGTCTCCACCGGAATCGATTCAAGCAAATCAACCAGCCGCGGGGAGCATCCTGCGGGAAAGTAAATCCCCCGTTGCGCCTCTTCAAGCAGGTTCTTTATCTTCATAAAATGGGGATAATAATTGAAAGCGTGGTGCATGAAGTCCTTTTCAAACTGAATGATGGTCCCTGTTGTCCGAAGCGTACTGCCTTCTTGCCGATACACCTCATCGCTCTTCATATAATGAGGCAAATCGGAGCCTAGCAGAAGAATATCACCATCAGCGTATTTCTCCGCGTTATTTCCTACAAAACGCATTCCTGTGCCCTCCTTGACATAGATAATCTCATACTCCGTATGAAAATGCCACGGGTAAGTAAAATAAGGATAATCATAAAAACGAGCTTTCAGAGGAGATGACTTCGATATAGGAAGCTGCTCATTCATCATTTTTCTCATAATCTACTCTATTTCTTATCTACTCTATTTCTTTTCAGCCCAATATACCCCGCAGACAATACAAGCTGCGCCGCCTAAAGCGACTAACGTAATCTTCTCATCCAGAATAAGGAACGATGCAATCATCGTGACCAGAGGATTGAGATAAATATAATTGGATGCCCGTACCGTTCCCAACTGTTTTAACACCACATTCCAGAGTACATAGCAGATCAGCGAAGCCAATACGGCCAGAAACAGAAGGTTGAACAGAACGGCAGGTTGAAGAAGTACAGCGGTATCGGGATGCAGGGGATGCAGGAGGAAGGCAGGCAGAATCGTCAGTACTCCGTAAAAGAAAATCTTGCGGGTGATAAATATGGTAGGATAACGCCCGGCCATCTTTTTAATAATCAGACTATAGAATGCCCATGATAATGCGGCAAGCAAAGTCAGCAGATCGCCTATCGGAGATATTTTGAGCACAAAACTGCCGTTAAAGACAATTAGCCCTACCCCCATCAATGCCAGCAGGGAACCGTATATCAGTCCTTTCGATGCCTTTTCACTTTTATAGAAAAGCAGGGAAAGGATAGTAGTCAGCAAGGGAGCCGTGCAGATGATAAACGATACATTCGACGCCTGGGTGATGCCTAAAGCGGTATTCTCTGTAAAGAAATAAAGGGAGCCACCGAATATACCGCCTGCTACCAGCCACAGTTCATCTTGCCAGTTATTGGTGAACAGACGTTTGGGAGAAATTACCCAGATGCCAAGGTATGCAATCAGAAAACGGTAAAAGAAGATTTCCTGAGGTGTCAGCCCGTGGTTTATCAATACTTTAGTCGAAATGAATGTCAGTCCCCAGATAGCTACTGTTAGTATGGCAATCAGATGATAGTACCCATGCTTTAGTTCCATAATTATGGTTTTAATGAGAATGCAAAGATACAGGGATTCATGGATATACCCACTGACTTTGATAGATATATTTTCAACAAAATTTCGCCGAAAGAGAACCGGTTATACATCCGGATATAACAAGAAAGCGAATATCCGGATGTCTGATAAAATAGCTGTATCTATTCAGGTAATCGTCTGCTTTTACCAGTTATCCGTCCGGAAGGGTGCCGCGGGGATGCCATGAATACTGAAAATACTTGCTTCCACATAATTCTTATACGCATACCGCACGGCAACGGGATGAGAGACTTTGTCACTCGAAACCGCCAGTCGGGCAGTCGTGGTTTCTATTTCGGCAAAAGCCGGATAGAATACTTTATCCTCGCCCGCAATCTCAAATCCTTTAAGAGATGTCCACATCGGACTTAGGCCGCGTTGGGCATTGTAGAAGTTTATATAGATTTTATTCTCCTGTATCTCCATCGATTTATAAACAGGGGGAGCGTATCCGAATCCTTTCATGCCGTAGGTCTGCGCCAATGCCCAATACGCCAGTCGGTTCCCTACCGTCTCCTTGTCTACGGGATGGATGAAAACAGGGTGGCCGACATCCATCGTCGTAACCATGCCGCTATTTGGTATATCCTTCATATTCTGCAACTGGACCTCACGCAGGCGGGCAGCCGATGTACCGTCGGCTCCTTCGTAATCGAAAGGCGCTATCTGCACAAAGTAGAAAGGAAGTTCGCCCCTGCCCCATGTCGCACGCAAGTCAGCCACAAAGGCAGGCATAAGGCTCTGGTAAAGATCGGCATTGTCACGGTTGCTTTCGCCCTGATACCACAAGAAGCCTCTCACTGCAAAATTAGTCAAAGGAGCTATCTTGCCATTGTAGAGTACACACGGAGTGGCGGTAGGATTCTTCACTTCAGCATCGTTATCGAGGATGGAAAGATCAATGCTACTAAAAGGCTTTATGGATTCTCTGCTCATCCATGCCTCTATTTTTGATCCTCCCCACGTAGAAACGACGATGCCGACCGGAACTTCCAGCACTTCCTGTATATAACGCGCAAAATAATAAGACACGGCGCTGATATGGGAAACGTTTACCGGCGTATTTTCCAGCCATTCGCCCTGGCAGTCCTCCACAGGCGTTTTACTAAACTGGCGTACCCATCTCCCATCCTTTGAATCTGTAGTATACATTCGGATAGGCGTGGATGGTTTGGCTTTGGCAATAATGTCGTTCGTCCCTCTGACCGGTTGCCGGTCGAAACCGCCCATCGGCATCTCCATATTCGATTGTCCCGAACAGAACCAGACTTCACCGATCAGTACATTCTGCAACGTCAGTAATTCGCCGTCATTGAAGATGATCTTGTAAGGGCCTCCCGCAACAGGGGTAGATACTGTTAACGACCAGCCTCCCTTGCCATCCGATGAGGATTTATATGTCTGCCCGTTCCACGAAGTCTTCACCGTTACAGTAGCATTGGGACGGGCTTTTCCCCATAGTTTGACTTCTGCTTGCTGCTGTAATACCATATTATCTCCGAGTATGGAAGGTAATGTCACTTTAGCCTCACTTTTCATTGAAAAAGCAAGAGCTAAGAATAAAAAGCTGATAAGATATTTCATATATATTCAATTTATTTATTCGGTTAGTTACAACAGGATTGACCAATCTTCGGAATATATCCTACCGGAAGAGGTAGTCGGAATGAGATAAGCTTTAGCTTGTTATTCCAATAGTCTCTGCTTTTTTGCGCTTCAGCAAAGAAGGATGTAAGAAGCATTGTTAATAGTACCAGCAACTTTTTCATTTATTAGAATTTTATGACTGTCTCTTATACACATCTGACGCTGCCG
>ERZ1026968.990-NODE-990-length-9826-cov-4.405281_pt1 | contig 9826 bp, 8 predicted proteins | sample MGYA00519295_ERZ1026968 | MGnify/ENA primary metagenome ERZ1026968 (study PRJEB26926, sample SAMN06164480) | human gut metagenome | biome: ENVO:00009003; feature: ENVO:2100002; material: ENVO:00002003 | host: Homo sapiens | place: USA | collected 2012 ...
GGGCGAAAACAGGGTGCAGGAGTTTCTTTCCAAGAAGGAAGCTTACGATAAAAGTGCAGAAGTGCAGTTTATCGGACATTTGCAGACCAATAAGGTGAAATATATAATCAATGACGTTACTCTGATACAGTCTGTCGATAACCTGAAGCTTGCTCATGAGATAAGCAGGCTTGCAGTGAAGAATAATAAAACTATGAACGTCCTTGTGGAAATAAATATAGGCGACGAGGCTACTAAAAGCGGTGTTTCCGCTGAAATGGCTGAGGAGCTTGTAAGACAGACCGCGCAGCTGCCTAACGTTTCCGTAAAGGGTCTTATGGCTATCCCTCCTGTTGGCTCAGGGGAGGACGTTTTTGAAAAAATGCATGGTATTTTCCTGAGTGTGAAAGAGCAGGATATACCGAACGTGTCTATGGATATTCTCTCAATGGGAATGTCCGGGGACTATGAGCTTGCCATAAAGCATGGCTCAAATTTGGTGAGGATCGGAACAAAGCTTTTCGGAGCTAGAAAATATTTGGAGGATTGAAAATGGGTGCAATGCAGAAATTAAAAAATCTCTTTGTGGGCGAAGATGAACTTGAGCAGGAGGACGCAATGTATCAGCAGCCGATGTATGAGAATAAAACAGAATACAACGAAGCACCAAATAACACAGGTGCATATGGCAATAACGCACGTCCGGTAAGAATGGAGCAAACCACGACCTTGCAGATAGTTCTTGCAAGACCAAACGATTTTTCAGAGGTCAAGTCTATTGGCGGCGATATAAATGAAGGAAAGACAGTTCTTCTCAATCTGGAAACTGTCAAGAGTGAGGACGCAAAGAGAATACTTGACTTTATCTCAGGCGTTGCGTATGCAAATGGTGCAGACATCAAGATGATGGCTCAGAAAACTTTCGCTATCATGCCTAGAAACGTTGGCTTCTCAGGAGTTGACCTTATGAGCGAGCTTGAAAATAACGGCTACAGCTTCTAAAAATGGCTCGTGCTAAATATCAGTTTTTGCCCGACCTGTCTGAGGACGATATCCGTCTGTTAGACAGAGTGTCCGATTGGATAAGGGCGGCTGATGAAAAGTATATAACAAAGTTTTCTGCGTTTCTCGATGAAAGGCAGTGCTTGCTGTGCGAAAAGCTCATGGCGTCTGTGAAATATGAGAATTATAGGCTTTGGGGCGGATATGAAAACGCCGCAAGGCGTATGCTGTGCGTCTATCCTGAATATGGCGAGGCAGAAAGTGAGGATTTTCCTATCACCGCAATTACACTGCTGTATCGCAAAGAGGATAAAATAACTCACAGAGATATCCTAGGCTCGCTTATGGGACTAAGAATAAAAAGAGACAGCGTTGGCGACATTCTTGTGGGAGAGGGAAAGTCAGCGGTGTTCCTGCGTTCTTCTGTGGCAGGCGAGGTGACAAGCGTCCTGACGAAGGTCGGCAGAGCAGGAGTGAAGCTCCAGGAGGGCTATGACGGCAGTATACATATCGAGCAGAAAACTCAGGAAATAAGCGGTACTGTGGCTTCCATGCGTGCAGATTGTATATTAAGTCTTGCCGCAAGGATATCACGAGAAAAGTCAGCACAGCTTATAAAAAACGTGGGCATCGAAATAGACCATATGCCGAAAAATTCACCGAAAATACCTCTTGAAGAGGGCTGTACATTTTCAGTGAGAGGATACGGAAAATTCAAGCTGCTTTCAGTTGACGGCACAACAAAAAAAGACAGAATACATATAACTTTAAATAAATTTGTGTAAAGATCACGGAGGTCCTAGTATGTTAAATCCAAATAATATTAAAGGAAAAACTTTTGATACCGAGAAAAACGGTTATTCAAAAGAAGACGTAAAAGAATTTCTTGAGCAGGTAGCCGAGGATTATGCCGAAGTCGTAAAGGCAAATCAGGATACCGAAGCTAAGATAATCAAGCTCGTTGAGAAGATAAATGAGTACAGAGAGGACGAGGAAGCTATCCAGCAGGCTCTTGTCGTGGCTCAGAAAGAGTCAAATAAGATACTTACTGAGGCCAAAACTCAGGCTCACGATATGATCGAATCTGCCAAAACAGAGCAGGTAAGACTTGCAGAGCAGAGTGCTTCTGAGTGTGAGAGAATAGTTAAGGAGCATAAGGAAAAGTGTGCTGAGCTTATCAGAACTAATACCGAGATAACAGAAAAGAAGATAAATGAAGTAAGAGCCGCTTATGACGAGGAGCTTGCTAAGTTTGAGAACCTCAAGGCTGAAGTAACTCAGTTCAAGGCTGACCTTACTCAGCTTTATAATAAGCAGATAAGACTTATTATGGAAATTCCTGCATTTGAGCCTGCCGAGGATACAGCAGAGGAGTATGAGGAAGAAGAAACAGTCGAGGAAGCTCAGGAAGCTGCAGAGGAGCAGGCAGAGGAAACAGCCGAGCCGGAGGAAACTGTTGAGGCTGAATCTGCACCTGTTACTGATAGTGAGCACGTTGAGAAGATACTTAACACTGGTTCTTTCGACCCTGTTATACCAAAGACAGCTCCTGCTGAGCTTAAATTTGGTAAAAATAATTAATTCAAAGGCTCTGTTTTCCGCAGAGCCTTACTGTTCATAAATGGAGTAGGGAATAGATGTTTGTAATTTCGCTTGTTATCATGGCAGTCCTCGTTGCCGCCGACCAGCTCATAAAGCTTGCTGTGACAAATAACCTGCCGCTGAACGGTCAGCCTGTCGAGGTCATAAAGTTCGGTAGCTTTAAGGTGTTCAGCCTGACACATATAAGGAACTCAGGAGCAGCATGGAGCATGATGTCAGGAAAGACTTGGTTTCTTATCGGTTTGCCTGTGGTCGTGCTTATTGCGGCTATAGTCTATATGTATAAGATACGCAAAGGCTCAAAGCTGGAGCTTGTGTCGTTGGCTATGGTGCTTGCAGGCGGTATCGGCAACCTTATCGACAGAATAAGGGTAAAAGAAGTTGTGGACTATATCAAGTTCGAGCCTATCAATTTCCCTATCTTCAACTTTGCGGATATCTGTATCGTTATCGGCGGAATTTTGTTCGTTATCTGCTTCTGCTTTTTGGACGAAAAGAAAAAGCCGATCCGTGACGATATAAAGGTCAAAGACGAAAATGACAAAGTTTGATTTTATTGCCACTGCCGAGCAAACAGGCGAGCGTATCGACAGATTTCTGTCAGCGCAGGATACAGGTCTTACACGTTCCGCTGTGCAGAAGCTTATCGAGGACGGTGGCGTCACAGTTGGCGGTAAAAAAGTATCGAAAAATTATAAGCTGCATAATGGTGACAGCGTTGAGATAATTATTCCCGACCCTGTGGAGCTTGATGTCAAACCACAGGATATCCCCGTGGAAATAGTTTATGAGGACAGCGAGCTGCTTGTGGTGAATAAACCTAAAGGCATGGTGGTGCACCCTGCCGCAGGCAATCCAGATGGCACTTTGGTGAACGCATTGCTTTATCATTGTCAGGGCAGGCTTTCTTCAATAAACGGCGTCATTCGCCCTGGGATAGTCCATAGGATAGACAAAAATACAAGCGGTCTGCTGATCGTTGCCAAGACCGACAGTGCACATAACTTTCTTGCGGCTCAGATAAAAGAGCATAGCTTTACAAGAGAGTATGAAGCTGTACTCACAGGCGGTCGTCTAAAGACCCCTACCGGCACAGTTGACGCACCTATCGGCAGAAGCAAATATGACAGAAAGAAAATGTGCGTGACAGAGCAAAACTCCAAGCACGCAGTTACCCATTATGAGGTACTGGAGGAGTTAGGTCAGTGCTCGCTGGTGAAATTCCGCCTTGAAACAGGCCGAACCCACCAAATAAGAGTACATTCCGCATATATCGGTCACCCTGTCTACGGCGACGATGTTTACGGCAAAGCTGTAAAGGGAATCGAGGGGCAGTGCCTCCACGCAAAGAAAATTGGTTTTATACACCCTGCGACCAAGGAATATATGGAGTTTGACAGCGAACTGCCCGATTATTTTCAGGCGGTGCTGAAAAAGCTCAGAGCAGGGAATTGACCCACGGAAGTGATTTTATGTTTGAAGATATATCAAAAGTCCTGCTTATAACGGATATGGACGGAACTTTTCTCCCCGCAAGCAAGATACCTACCCCGAAAACTCTCGCCGCTGTCAAGCGTTTTGAAGAGGCTGGGGGCAGATTCTCTATCGCTACAGGCAGAGCCATTCAGGCGGCTAAACAGTATTTTGACATGGTGAATGTGAATTGTCCTATCATAATGTCAAACGGCGGAATGGTCTACGATATCCATACGAAAGAGCAGATATATAACGTTTTTCTGCCAAGCTTTGCGGCTGATATCGTCAAGGAGATACTTGCCGATAATCCTTATGTTGGCTGTGAAGTGCTTACTGTCAACGAGGTCTATGTGCCAAGCATGACGCCTATGGAAAAGCGCCATAACGAGATCTGTAAGCTCATTCCCGTTCAGTGTGACGTTGACGAGATACCTGACAAGAACTGGTATAAGGTGCTTTTTGCAGTTGAGCCTGAGCGTATGGACGAGCTTATAAACTATGTGGCAAAAAAAGGCTACAAAGGTGTAGATTTTGTGCGTTCAAGTATCGAGTATTACGAGATACTTCCACAGAATATATCAAAAGGTACGGCTCTTGAGGAGCTGAGAAAAGCTTGTGGCATGGAGGATTTTACTTTCGTGGCAGCAGGCGACTATAATAATGATATTGAACTTCTTCAAGCGGCTGACGTGGCATATTGCCCGTCAAATGCGGCAGAGGAGGTCAAAAAGGTTGCGGATAAGGTCTTTGAGCAGTCCTGCGAGGAGGATTTTATTGCCGCAGTCATAGATGAAATTTTTGAAAAACTGAAGAAATAATATTTTTTGGAGGTCAAAAGTATGGACGAAACATTAAAGAAACAGCTTGAGATCACAGCCTGCAAAGTTCGTCTTGGAATACTCGAGGGAGTATTCAACGCAAAGTCGGGTCATCCGGGCGGATCGCTCTCTATCGCAGATCTGCTCACGTATCTTTATTTTGCCAAGATGAACGTATATCCTGATAAGCCGGAAGAGCCTGAGAGAGATAGACTCGTGCTTTCAAAGGGCCACACAGCACCTGCACTCTATGCAACTCTTGCAGAAAAAGGCTTTTTTCCAAAGGAGGAGCTGAAGTCTCTCAGACATATCGGTGCAATGCTTCAGGGTCACCCTTGTATCTCTATCCCCGGCGTAGATATGTCCTCCGGATCCCTTGGACAGGGCATTTCTGTAGCATGTGGTATGGCGCTGTCAGGAAAGCTCACAAGCGATACCTATAAGGTGTATACTATCCTTGGCGACGGTGAGATCGAAGAGGGTCAGGTATGGGAGGCTGCAATGTTCGCCGCTCATTATAAGCTTGATAACCTCGTTGCTGTTGTGGATAATAACGGACTTCAGATCGACGGAAAGATAGAGGACGTAATGTCGCCATATCCTATCGTTGACAAGTTTGCAGCATTTGGCTGGCACGTTATCACAGCCGACGCTCACGATTTTGACTCTCTCGAAAAGGCATTCAACGAGGCAGAAACAGTCTGCGGTCAGCCTTGCGTTATCGTAATGAAGAGTATCAAGGGCAAGGGCGTTTCATTTATGGAAAACAACGTTTCATGGCATGGTTCAGCACCTAACAAGGAGCAGTATGAGCAGGCTGTGGCAGAAATAAACGAACAGCTTAAAAGTCTGGAGGGTTAAGCAATGGCAGAATTGAAGAAGAAAGCTACAAGAGAAAGCTACGGCGAGGCTCTTGCAGAGCTTGGCGATAAGTACGATAACCTCTATGTTTTTGACGCAGACCTTGCTGCTGCAACAAAAACAGGTATATTCAAGAAGAAATTCCCTGACAGATTTTTTGACTGCGGTATCGCCGAGTCAAATATGATGGGCGTTGCAGCAGGTATGGCTGCAACAGGCAAGATACCATTTGCTTCTACATTTGCAATGTTCGCCGCAGGCAGAGCATTTGAGCAGGTAAGAAACTCTATCGGTTATCCTCACCTCAACGTGAAGATAGGTGCAACACACGCAGGTATCTCTGTAGGCGAAGACGGTGCAACACATCAGTGCAACGAGGATATCGCTCTTATGAGAACTATCCCTGGCATGGTGGTAATAAACCCTGCCGACGACGTTGAAGCAAAGGCTGCCGTTGAAGCCGCTATCCTCCATGAAGGTCCGGTTTATCTCCGTTTCGGCAGACTTGCCACACCTGTTTTCAACGACCCTGAAACATATAAGTTTGAGCTTGGCAAGGGCGTTAAGCTCCGTGACGGCAAGGATATAGCCATCGTTGCAACAGGTCTTATGGTTTATGAAGCTATCGAGGCTGCAAAAACACTGGCAGCCGAGGGCATCGAAGCAACAGTTATCAATATCCACACTATCAAGCCAATCGACGAGGATATCATCGTTGAGGCTGCAAAGAACACAGGACTTCTTCTTACAGTTGAGGAGCATAGCGTTATCGGCGGACTTGGCTCAGCCGTTGCAGACGTTCTTGCAGCAAGACACCCTGCAAAGCTTGTTAAGATCGGCGTTAATGACGAGTTCGGTCACTCAGGCCCGGCGGTTGATCTTCTTAAAGAATATGGCCTCTGCGCAGACAATATCGTTGCAAAGGCAAGAGATGCTGTTAAGGCAAAGTAATAAAAGCAAACGGACGGATATCTTCCGTCCGTTTTTTTGTACACAAAAAAAGACACGCTTACGATCTTGTAAACGTGTCTTTTATTATGCTTTTACAGTGCCTGCATGAGTGTCGATAATGTTGTTTATACATATGTAAAGATAAGGCTTAAGCTCGCCAATGTCCACAGGCTCGTTGTAAAGTATGGACGAGTAGCAGGTAGAGCTTACAAGCTCAACTATCATGAATATCATGACCTCAGGCTGAACAATATTATATGGAGCGTCAGCAAGCATAGCGTCATAAATGTTGCGGAAGTCGATGTCATCGTCCTTTATAGGCGACGTAAGAGCATGCTTGAAAACGCCCCAGCTAAGATTCTTTGCAATAAAAGTCAAAAGCGACTTGTTCTCGTTTAGCTGGTTGATGATGTTGTCAACAATAAAAATAATTCGTTCGTTAAAGGTGAGCTTCTTGCCGCTCGCATTTAATGCCTCGATAGCGTTTCTAAAAAGCTGTGACGACTTGTGAGAAACAAGCTTGTTTCTTATGTCATATTTGTCCTTAAAATAAAGGTAAAACGTTCCTTTAGCAACACCGGCGTTGTTCACAATGTCTGAAATAGAGGTCTTGCTCACTCCCTTGGTGGTAAAAAGACTAAAAGCCGTGTTAAGCAGAGAGTCCTCCTTTACCTTTTTATTGGTATCAAGCTTGCCCATTTTAACACGTCCTTCCTTATTATAATATACAATTTGTATGCCACATATACACAGGTTTACTGTGGTTGACCTTAAATCTATTATAATACAAAACCGTCTCAAAGTCAACTGAGCAAAATGACCAATAGTCAGTTGTGACCGTTGGTCATTTTGTGCAACTCTACAAAAAGAATGACTAATGGTCATTTTGCTATTGACTGTTGGTCATTTTTGATGTATACTATGAATTGTTAAAAGACCGAAAGGTCAAAACTATGTGAAGGGAATGACATTTGATGCAGAAATTTGGCAGAGGAGTTGTAAAGCTCCGAGTACCGATACTCATAGTCAGCGTTCTGCTGCTGATACCGTCAATATTCGGATTTGTCAGCACAAGAATAAACTATGATATTCTTTCATACCTCCCGTCAGACATTGAAACCATGAAAGGTCAGGATATAATGCTTGACGAGTTCGGCAAGGGTGGCTTTTCGCTGGTAATGCTTGACGGCATGGACGATAAGGACGTTGAAAAGGTCAAGGAGAAGATCGAAAAGGTAGACCACGTTTGCGATGTTCTCTGGTATGACACCTTGGCAGACGTTTCACTTCCAAAGGAAGTTCTTCCTGATGATATTTACGATTTCTTCAATACAGATAACTCCACAATGATGGCTGTCTTTTTTGACGAAGCGACCTCCGCTGACGGCTCACTTGAAGCTGTCAAGGAGATAAGAAGCATCGCAGGCGAGCAGTGTTTCGTAAGCGGTATGTCGTCAGTCGTTGAGGATATCAAGGATCTGACAATGCAGGAAGCTCCGATGTATGTTGTTATCGCAGTAATACTTACAAGTATCATACTTGCACTTACAATGGATTCGTTCCTTATCCCACTGTTCTTTATGCTCAGCGTGGGCATGGCGATAATCTATAACATGGGAACGAACTTCATACAAGGCGAAATATCGTTCATCACCGAAGCTCTTGCAGCCGTGCTTCAGCTTGCGGTAACGATAGACTACTCGATCTTCCTGTGGCACAGCTACAAAGAGGAGAAAGAAAAGCACCCTGGTGACAACAAAGAGGCTATGGCAGTCGCCATCGGCAAAACTATCACCTCAGTTGTTTCAAGCTCCATAACAACAGTTGCAGGCTTCCTTGCACTTTGCTTCATGAGCTACGAGCTTGGCATGGACATGGGTATCGTAATGGCAAAGGGCGTTGTTATTGGCGTTATCTGCTGCATAACAGTTCTCCCGTCAATGATACTTGTCTTCGATAAGGCACTTGAAAAAACAATGCACAAAGACCTTGTTCCAAGCCTTGAAAAGCCTTCAAAGTTCATTATCAAGCACCATGCAGCATTTATCGTACTCTTTATAGTTGTACTTATCCCTGCCGTATATGGTCAGATAAACACCAATGTCTACTATAACCTGACAGATACTCTTCCAAAGGATCTCAACAGTGTTATCGCAAACACAAAGCTAGATGAGGAATACAACATGGCAACTACCCATATGCTACTGGTTGACGCTGATATGGAGCCAAAGGAAGTAAACTCTATGCTCGACGAAATGGGCAAGGTTGATGGTGTAAGCTTCTCAATGTCACTGGATACTCTTATCGGTCCGTCTATTCCTCGTGAGATAGTTCCTGAGTCAGTAACAAAGATACTCAAGAGCGACAAATGGCAGCTCATGCTAATAGGCTCTGAATATAAGGTAGCTTCTGATGAAGAGAATGCCCAGATAGATGAGCTTAGCAAGATACTTAAATCCTACGATAAGGACGGAATGCTTATCGGTGAGGCGGCGGCAACAAAAGACCTTATCGACATAACAGATCATGACTTCAAGGTAGTAAATATAGTTTCTATCGCCGCTATCTTTATCATCATTCTTATTGCACTGCGTTCAGTTTCACTGCCTATCATTCTGGTAGCCGTTATCGAATTTGCTATCACAGTAAACATGGGTGTTCCGTGCTTTACGAATACCACCATACCGTTCATAGCGTCGGTAGTAATCGGTACTATCCAGCTTGGTGCAACAGTTGACTACGCTATCCTTATGACAACAAGATATAAGACCGAGCGTAACGCAGGCAAAGATAAGCACGAAGCTGTCACTATCGCACTCAGCACTTCAATGAAGTCTATCATGGTCAGCGCACTTGGCTTCTTCGCTTCAACATTCGGCGTTGGCGTATATTCAAGCGTAGATATGATCTCACAGCTTTGTACGCTCATGTCAAGAGGTGCAATAATCAGTATGATAAATGTTATCTGCATACTTCCTTCAATGCTTATGCTGTTCGATAAGGTAATAATCAATACAACAATGGGCATGAAGAAAAAAGAAAATAAGCTTTATAAGCTTCCTGAAATAAACTAATTCGTAAAGGAGATATAGTTATGAAAAAGCTGTCTCTTATACACATCTCCGAGCCCACGAGAC
>ERZ1026968.998-NODE-998-length-9802-cov-4.136965_pt1 | contig 9802 bp, 9 predicted proteins | sample MGYA00519295_ERZ1026968 | MGnify/ENA primary metagenome ERZ1026968 (study PRJEB26926, sample SAMN06164480) | human gut metagenome | biome: ENVO:00009003; feature: ENVO:2100002; material: ENVO:00002003 | host: Homo sapiens | place: USA | collected 2012 ...
GCCGTACCCGGTCTACGCCGAAATACAAAGAATAAAAAACGGATTTGACCAGATACCTGTCGCACAGTTCCCCTTCTGTCATGCCATCGATGTCATCTAATATGGCATCCAGCTCTGCAAAACTTTCCTGCATCTGGCGGACATAAGCCTGATAATCTGCAGGCATTCCATCCGGCATTTCCCCTCCATCGAATGCCAGATGCACTGCCGCCCGGTTATGCTCTGTTCCACCGGAGGCAATGCTAATGTAGCACATGACGGCAAGGATGACCGGAAGACACAAGGCTGCCAGTACGGAGGCAATCCCTGTCCACACTTTTTTATTGGTTCCGGCTGCTATGGCTGCCCTTGCGATCAGAGCGGCAGTTGCTGGCTCCATGGTGCTTCCTCCATTCTCTCTGCTTCCATCTCCTGTTTCATTCGTTCCCTGCTCTTTTCAACACCTGCCATCAGAACATCCTCATCAAATCCTGCCTCCTGATATCCGGTGCGGATGGTAGCAAGGTAATGTTCCGAAGGGACTCCCATGGCATACCCCTCCGTCATGGTATATGCCATCATTTTCTCCCGTTTTCCATCCAGCTCCACTTCCAGCATTTCTTTTCCATACAGTCTCGGATATCCCTCATAACGGTCCAGGTTAAACTCATCTCTCGGACTAATCTCCCAGATTAACACCGGTACACTCTCCCCTTTTTTCGGCTCCACCGTAGCTACCGCCCCGTTCCTGTTTCCACGGAACAACAGCTCATAGTCCTTGATTTCCCCGGTTCCTACCACCTTTGCATCGGGGCAGCGCAGTGCCATCTGCGCCCGGTTTAAGTTCGAGCCGTATGCAATATATCTTCTTCCTGTCATGTTCATATTCTTGTTTCCTTTCTCTGCGTTTTGTTTTTACATGGTCATGTTCATTCCCTGTGCATCCTCCGGCACCTCTTCTTCCATGCTGTCTGCCTGCTGTGCATGTCCGATTTCCAGTTCTTTCTTTTCTTTCATCGCACGCAGTCTTTCCTTCTGTCTCACAGCCTGTTCCGGGTCCTTCCATGCAATGCCGCCCTCCAGATTTTCCAGAAGAAACTTCCGCGCCGTCTTAAATTCATCCCCGATCATTCCCAGCCTTAACAGCCAGGTACGGAATGTATATTTTTCGTTGGTGCTGGCAGTCTTGATCCGGCTGGCACATTTCTGGTTCAATGCCTGCGCAGAAATGGCAAGGCAGAGCTGGATATATGCCTTTATTTTTCCTGCATGGGTAGTGGAGTTAAACAGACGAAACTCAATCGTTCCCTTCTGGAACACGCTGTGCAGATTCAGACAGTGGTAACGGCTTTCATGGTAATGCCTGTGCCTTCCATCAACCCCCTTGTACCAGATCCTGCTCACTTCCTCCAGACTCTTTGGTTTCTTCCGGTTCAGTTCCTGCAAAAAGTCCTCTTCCACCTTCTGGCAGTAACGATGCTCCCTCTCTACATCTACCTGAAGTGCCTTATAGATCAAATCTTCCTTGCTGTACATGATGTTGGTGATGTTCCGCAGTGTCCTTGCATCATGGGGTGCCGCGTTGATATGCACATGGATGCCTGTATTCTTTCCTGCCACTGCACCTGCATGCCGGAGCTGCCGGATGAGTTCTTGTATGACGGGGATATCCGCATATTCACAGATGGGGGAAACAAATTCTACCTTGTACTCACTCCCCGCATAACCGCCGCCTTTTTTCTGCGCCTCAATGCTGGAATCATACATGACTTTCCACCTACGGCCTGCCGCATCCCTGACACTGTACACTTCATAGCTTCCACCGTCATAGCTGGCCGCAGAGGAAAAATAGGCTGCCATGACCTCCGCAGCACGCTGTCTGGTAATACCTGTCATCTCGATCTCAATGCCGAATTTCTGCTCCCTCATGTCCATAGTCTGGCATCCCTCCTTCCTTTTCCCCCTGTCTTATCGTCCTCCGGCACTTCCGAACAGTTTCTCCTTGTACTCCGGTGCATGTACCATGAGGTTGTAACGTTCATTGCCGCATTTATAGAGGCACACGCCCCTCTGCGGATAACGGATCAGGTTGTATTCGCTCTGCTCAAGCTGCAAGGTATCGATATAAAATCTGGAATCGATGTTTCCCGCATTGAACAGAAATACATGGGTTGGAATGGAAAACAGCGGTTTCGTATACTCCCGGATTCCATCAATATTGAAGTCCTCCAGATTCTGGCTGGCAAGGATGACGGCACTGTCCTTTTTACGCACACGTTTCATAAAGTTTCGGATATATTCCACGGCGGTCAGGTTGGTAAGGAACAGATAAAACTCATCGATGCAGGCTGCCGTATGCCCATTGGTCAGAAGTTCATTTGACATGTAGGAAAGCACATTAAACAGCATGGCATCCTTCACATTTTTGCTCGCCTGAAGCAGTCCCTTGACACCGAAAGTCAGAAAACTGCTGTCCGTAATGTTTGTATGTCCGTTAAAAAATTTGGACTCTGCTCCCTTGCACATGGAGTGAAGTCCAAGACAGATTTCCTGCAGAAGTTCTGCGGTATACAGCTGCTTCTTCTTCGCATCGTAATGCTTATATTCCTCCTCCATCAGATCGTAAAGGTCAGACAGGATCGGGTAATCCTTTGGCGTAAGCCTGCCAAAGTCCGTATCGTCCCCTATGTTCCACTTCTCATAAAGTTTCGCTAACATGATCTCTATCGTGTCAAGCTGGCTGTCCGTAAAATTCTTATAGCTTCGGAAAAAGTCTTTTAAGAAGGAGATATGCTGGCTTAATTTTGAGGAACAGCGGAATGCATAGGGTGCCTCCGTATCCTCCGGGCTGCCGTTTTCATCCCATGTTTTGGGTTCTAACACATTGATGATATACTCCCCGCTCATCAGATCCACAAAACAGCCTCCCAGATTTCCGGTCAGGTCAACATATTCATGCTCCGGGTCCAAGCAGATGACTTTCATCCCGGACTCCCGCAGGATGGTCTGTATCAGTTTTAACAGGTAGGATTTTCCCTGCCCGGAGTTTCCAAGGATGAGGATATTGGCATTGGTCTTGTCATCCGCTCTCTGGTTGAAATCTACAATGACATTGCTTCCAAATTTATCCCTCCCGATATAAAATCCGTTCTTATCGGTCTTGCCGGAGTAGTTGAACGGGAACAGGTTCGCCACACTCGAAGCCGGAAGCGCACGTTCAAACTGTTCCAGAAAGACATTCCTGCCAGCCGGATGCACACATAGGAACCCCTGTTTCTGGCGCAGCAGCAGCTTATCCACGTTCAGTTTAGAACGGATGAGTTCTGTCAACACTTCGGTCTGCAGCAGCTTTAACTTATCCATGTCCGCTGCGGATAACTCCAGATACACAGCCGTATGAAGTAACGGCTCCCTGTTGCGGTGCATGGTCGCAATGATGTTGGTCACATCCTGCAGGTTGCTCGCTGCCGTGACTGTCTCCTGTAAATTTTCTGTATTTCCCTGTTTCATGCGGTTCTTGTTTGCCGCATTGCTGATGATTTTTTTCTCCTCTGCCGGTGTGACCTGTCTGGTATAGATACGCAGTGTCACGCCATCCTTTTCCCCAAGATGGCGCAGGATTGCCTGCTCATCCGTTGCAGTCGGATATTCCCTGAGTGCCCAGACACTGCGGAACGTATTCCCGCAGATATAATGATCCGTGTAAAACTGGATGACGGACGGTGCGATCATATCAAGGAAACTCTTAAGCCTCTCTTCCCCCGGTGTCTGTGTCTGTGTTTTTTTCTTTCTGTTGTTATTCATTTAAAATGATCCACCTCTCTCCATCAAATTCTTCAAATTTTTCCGTTGTGACATTCTGTTCAAAGTAAACAGCCAGTATCCTCTTCATGTCCTCCTCATCCGCTCTTTTGGATGTAAATCCCTGTTCCACCAGCATTTTTTCGATACGGTTTAAGTAAGCGAACACCTCATTCTCCTTCTGGTTTCTCAGCCGGATAATCAGTAAAAACTCCCTCGCCGTTGCCATCTGCACCTGCATCCGGTCAAGGTGTCCTGCATCCAGTTCCAGCAGTTTCCGCACAGTCGGGTTGGTTTCTTCCTCCGCGCGGTTCTTTAAATATCTTTTATTGTCCTCAAAGTTTTCACGGGAATTTAAACACATCATCTCAATTTCCGTGATGCCTTTTAAGACCGTCATGAGCCCATAGATTCTTGCGGAAAGGCTCTCCTCCGACAACACGGACAGGTTGCTCGGCTGGATCAGAAAATAGACCAGCTCATCCTTCCGGTAGGTGCGGATGCTGTAATCCGACAGTTCTTTTGTCCCCATCAGCTCCCTTGTGGACTGTTCATTCTTCCGTTTCATTTGCGGTGTACCTCCATTCATAATGCTGCTGTTCCACCAAAAAATACGCACATGCATAGCGGATAAATTTTAAGATGGTGGTATCCTCCACCTGTATCGTTAAAAATGCGTATACGCCTGCTATCACCATCGGGAACCACAGTTTTGCATAGGCAAATGCAAACACGGATACCAGTACGATGATTCCTGTCACTGCAAGGTCTTTTAGCTCCCACAGCCACATGCTCGCTTTCGATTTCAGATTATCCGGGTATATGTACATCCCGTTCTCCCTCCTGTCTTTCTAAAAAATAAGCAATGCCGCAGAGGATATATTCCACACACGGCACTGCCACGCTGTTTCCCAATGCCCGGTACCGGACACTGTCACTTGCTCCCGGAATGTCCGTCCAGTGGTCTGGGAACCCCATGAGTCTTTCACACTCAAGCGGTATGAGTTTCCTCACACGCTTTTTTCTCTGCAGGTCATCCGTGTATGCCACACAATGCCTGTCCTCTGTTGTCAGCGTATAACTGACTCCCTGCTGATAGCCGCAGCCGTTTCCCCCGTTTTTATCCTGACGGTTGATGACATTTCCGGCGATGCAGTAGGGTTCTCCATGAACAGCAAGCGGCGTATTGTTGCCTCCCGTCCCCAGTGCAGAAGTAATGGTCTGCGCCACCTTCACCGGTCCGCTGTAGCGGGTGTCCGGTCCGTGATTGTCAAACAGGATCGGCTGGTTATTGCCTGCCATCCCTGCCGCGGCTGTAATGGTCGGACAATATCCGATCCCGATTTCTGCATTTGCCTGACTGCTCGCCATGATAATGGGCGGTGTGCTTGAACTGTGTGCCAGAAGTGTACCGATAAGGTTCCGGTACACATCCATCCGCTGTCCTCCCTGATCCATCAGACACACTATGTCGGCTCCTGTGCCTGCATCAAAAGTGCCGCCTCCAAGATCGACGGCAGCTTTTTTCCTCTGTTCCCTGCTCTCCTGATAATGCCTCCACACGCTTTCGGACTCAAATAATATCTCTCCGGCACTGTGGCCTCCAAAATCTGCGACAAGGAAGATTCTTCTGCGTCTCTGGGGGACTCCCCAAAATTGAGCGTCCAGTACCCTCCAAGCAACAGAGAATTCCTGTCCCAGAATAATCCCGGCAGGAGTCCATGCCCCATCCGGCGGTCCAGGTAAAGATACGGACTCCTCCGATATACCACAGACTTCTTCGAGGACTCTCTTAAAATCTGCTCCTTTTGGTTCTCCGCTTGAGAAGGCTCCCGGCACATTTTCCCAGACCATATACCGAGGTCGAACAGGGACATCTGCTCTCCTTCCACTGCTGTTTTTCCTCCTTTCCTCCTGCCTGCGCATTTCTTTTATGATGCGTACCTGCTCTAAAAAGAGACCGGAACGCATCCCCGCAAGTCCTGCGCGTCTCCCGGCAATGGATAAGTCCTGACATGGCGAACCCCCGGCTATCACATCCACAACCGGGAGGTTTTCCCCATGCAGTTTTGTAATGTCTCCCATGTGTTTCATCTCCGGGAACCGGTGCATGGTAACTGCCATGGGAAACTTTTCTATCTCACTCGCCCACACAGGCCGTATGCCATTTCTTTTTGCTGCCAATGGAAATCCCCCGATCCCATCGAACAGACTCCCCAGCTTTTTCTCCATCCTTTCACCGCCTTATGCTGCCACTGCTTTGACAACCGTTTTTGAAATGTTGATGGCTGTCTGCACTGCATAAACTCCGCTCATCAGGTTTGCCTTTGTGCTGGTGTCCAGTCCGAACTGTCCGGCAATCCTCGGCACCTCCGTGGAGGAAAGCATGACACCCAGACCAAGTAGAGGATGGTCCTTGAAGATCATGAGTCCTGCCGTGAGCATGGTGGACTGCAGGAAAGCGGTGAGACAGATTCCAATGACCTGCTTGCACCACTGGGTAAAACCGTCAATATATCCTCTTGGAACAGAAAACATATAAAGGCTTCCAACTGCGATCTGTATGAGCAGAATGCCTCCTCTTTTCAGATTCCCGAAAAACACTTTTATCACGGCATACCCCATCATCACGGCACAGAATATCTGCAGGATCGGATTCCCTACTCCCGGCATGGCGGCTGACATAAGCACCTGCTGTGCGGTCATCCCGATGCTTTCCGCATCTGTAATGCCGGATAATGCCGATCCGAAGGAACTCTGCAGCGACACACTTAAGGAATATAAGTTGACCGGAAGAAAGGAAAACAGGCTGACCGCCATAAATCCCTTGACATAGTTTAAGGCAGTATCCTTGATGCTGCCCCTTCCCCCCTGATACTCTATAGCACATTCAAAAGCTCCGACCACCAGCCCTACCACAAACAATGCCCAGCCAAGCCAGCCAAAAAAAGTGGTAATTGCATTTACCCACGGCAGGTCAAACAATTCCACTCCCATATTGTTCATCATTGCAAAAAAATCATTGAGAAATCCAACGATCTTCCCATACAGCCAGTCGATGATCTGGTCTAGTACGGTTTCCGCAACAAAATCAAATATAAACATCTGACACCTTCTTTCTCACCATCCCCTATATGCCAAGGATTTTCCAGATATAGGTCGGTGCCGTCAGCGTGAATACCAGACACGCAAACAGGATTGCGGGTGCCGCCCATTCAAACTGTCCGTGTTTTCGGTAATCGAAGTATGCCGTACCCAGCTTTGCAAAGAAGAATACGGCAAGTATCAGGTCGATTGCCGGAAACACCACCTTATTGACTACTGTCTTGATCTGTGCGGAGGCATCCTGCCATGTACCCTCGATTGCGCCTGCCACATCCCCTTTCCCTGACGCATATACTGTAGTTCCAAACATCATCGTAAGTGCAAGCACCATCACTGCCATCATCATCCATTTCTTTTTCTTCATCTGATCTTCCTTTCCTTTTTTCTGTTTTTTTACTGCATTTTCATTTCACTGGTCTGGTCCGGTTCTTCCAAAAGGTCTGTCATCTCATAAATGACAGGATTCTCCCAGAACTTTAAATCTCCACGGTATCCGAGTTTTAAGTGGCTGAACTCTTCCGCAAGCTCCCTTACGGACTCCGGGGCATTGGGTGGAAGTTCCTGATTCCAGATCACCCATTCCCCGCTCTGGTAGCGCGGGGTAAGTTCTAAAACTACATAATCCTCCGGTACAAATGCCGGGTAACGCTGCAGCCTGCCCCTCGCATCATAATAAGCTGCTCCCTCCTGCATCACCGTGAGTGACATAAGCCGCAGCGTATCTGCAAGGGATTTCGTGAACCATGTTTCCCGGTCACAAAATTTCCGTATCCTTCCATCCCTTAAGATGGATTCCAGATTTTCTTTTCTGGTGTAATGGTACAGCAGTCCTTCCGGCTTTTGGATTCTCTCATATCCCATCGGTTTCCTACCTCACATTCTGCGGTGCGATATGCCAGTCATCCCACAGGCTTCCAGATATCTGCACAGCGTCTGACAGGTTCATGGAAAGCATTCCATCCGGTGTCCAGCAGTCGAGCAGGTACGTGTATACCCGGTACTCCCCGTCCGGCATCCAGACCGGTGTGAAATGTGTCCTCCGGTAATAAGTGGAATACTCATTATTCTTAAATTCAAAGACCGCACTGTATCCATTTCTGGTTCTCTCTAAAAGCCGCCAGTAGGTTTCGTAATAAAATTCCGGGAAGTAACTGACTGCTGTCTGCGGTGCTGTTGTTGCGGATGTCTGGCTGCTCAATGCCCTTGCACTCAGGGAAACATTCACACCATACCCGCTTTTGGTAACCATGCCGTCCGCGGTCGGTGCCTTCTCATCCGTGACCAGATGCATATCTGCGGTCAGGGATGCCGAATAATGTTTCTCTTCAAATTCCCACCAGCCTTCATCCACATACTCGCCATCATCCTGCCAGTATCCATGGCTCTGTGTGCATCCTGCCTCACAGCTTGCCGAATGATCCTCTGACTCCCAGTTCCAGTCACTGTGCCATACCCATTTTTCCTTCCACTTGGCTTTCCAGACACTCCATGCCGCCTGTGTCTTTTCTGGATTTACAGGCATCACTGCATTTTCTTTCCGGTAGCTGTCATTTCTGTCATCTGCAACAGGATTTGGCGGTGGATTGTCATCCAGATCCACAATGTTCGCCGTGATGGTTCCCCGGCTCACGGATGCACTGCCTCCGCTGGCGGTCACGATAATCGTGATGTGCTGTTCCGTGGACGGGGTATGCCATTTTACCCACACGAGCTGCTGTCCGTCCTCCGGGTAATACACGTTTTCAACCTTGTAGCTTCTTCCCAGAATAGAAAATGTCACGGTGACGGAGTTGTCCGGATCACTCTGTCCTCCACTGACCGTGACCACCGTTATCACATCCGTATCCACACGGTATTCATAGTCCGCTTCGATGACTTCCGGTGTGACCACCTCATTAAACCGCACGATGCCAAGTCCTAATGCGCGGATGATATCCTCATCATTCGCTTTCTCTGTCTTAGAGCCGCTCCACGCCGGATATCCTAAATCCGATGTTTCCAAAAACATGGCAAGCGGCAGGTTTTTATGGGACAGGGACGGCATTTTCTTTCGCAACAGGCCGCCCCTTAACTGGTTGTATTTTGCCGCTTCCGTGGCGGTAAACGCAGTCCGGACTCCCTCAAACGTCACATATGCAATCGGCTCTAATAACAGCTTGTACTCTCCGTTTGTCAGCGTCTGGAAATCCATGCCGACATATCCTGCAATGGCTCTGATCACCTGCTCGTCCGTAAAGTACTGTTTGATGGCTGCAAGGTTTGCCCCTCCTCTTGAAGTACTGATAATCTGTGGCAGGGACTGTGCTGGATTATAAAATGTATAGCCTCCCATCCTTGCAGAAAGTCCTGCGCCATTCCTGTAGGAAGTCTTGCTTACTTTTCCAAAATGCACCCGGATATCAGTCGGATGCTTGTTGGTAAGGTCAATGGATGCTGATGCAACTGCACCATCACTGGCTCTGATTACCGTTACGCGCACACCCTCATCGTGGCTGCTCCAAAAATTAGTTCCCGTTCCTGCTCCCATACCTCCACCGCCATTGTCGATGTTCCCTTCCCCGGCTGCATAAACCGATACCGGCATTGCCATGGCAAGCATAATTGCAAGAAGCAATACTACTTGTTTTAATAACTTCATCTCTTTTTCCTCACAAAAAAAGCAGACCGTTTTTACGAATCTGCTTTTCACTAACACATTATTCTTTTCTCTGTTTTTTGGCTTCTGCTACAAATGTTCTAATCGTATTAACCAAATCATCCCATTGCTCTGGTTCCTTCATATGAATGTTCCCCATACGCTCGTTATTGGAATCCCTTTGTTCCATTTGTAACCATTTTCCCTCCTGTATCAGACAAACAACTTTTTCATCTTTTACAGGTTCATCTTTTTTTAGGAACATCCATGTAACACCTGTCT
>ERZ1026968.1006-NODE-1006-length-9748-cov-4.627566_pt1 | contig 9748 bp, 10 predicted proteins | sample MGYA00519295_ERZ1026968 | MGnify/ENA primary metagenome ERZ1026968 (study PRJEB26926, sample SAMN06164480) | human gut metagenome | biome: ENVO:00009003; feature: ENVO:2100002; material: ENVO:00002003 | host: Homo sapiens | place: USA | collected 2012 ...
ATCTACACCTATTAAGTCGTCGGCAGCGTCAGATGTGTATAAGAGACAGCATCATCAAAATCTGTTGCTTTTATTGGATCATAGCCGTCACTATCTATATCGCTGATATCATTATCTTTTTCAATACTCTCATCAATATTAGTATCTTCATTAGTATCTTCATTTAAAATTTCATCGTTTTCCTGTGACTCATCAGTTTTTAAATCGTTTTCAACTTTTTCGCTGTATTCTGAAATTATATCGTCTATTGAGAATTTATCAGCCAAAGCTTTAACCTCCCTGTTCCTTATAGATTTCTCTGTCTTACGGCTTCATACATAAAAATGCCCGCCGCAACGGAAGCATTCAAAGAATTGACTTTGCCTGCCATAGGCAAACTAAGCAAAAAATCACATTTATCTTTAATTAAACGTCCCATGCCAAAGCCCTCAGAGCCGACTATCAGCCCTATAGGACCAGTTAGCTTAACTTCAGTATAGCTCTGTCCCTCGCCGTCAGTTCCGTATATCCACACACCGTTTTCTTTAAGCATACCAATAGTTGCTGCAAGATTTGAAACTCTTGCAACAGGCAACCAGCTTGCTGCACCTGCGGACGTTTTGAAAACAGTTGCGTTCAATGATGCACTTCTTCTCTTTGGAATGATAACGCCGTGAGCACCTGCCGCCTCAGCCGTTCTGATTATTGCACCAAGATTGTGCGGATCTTCTATCTCATCGCAAATGATAATGAAAGGATCCTCTCCCTTTTCATTTGCGATGCTGAGAATATCCTCCGGAGACACATACTCCGCACACGCACCCATAGCAATAACACCCTGATGTGAAGCTCCCCTGCTCATATTGTTGAGTTTTGTTTCGGTAACACGCTTGATATTTATGCCTTTTTCCTTTGCAAGTCTACAAATAAGTGTTATAGAGCCTTTAGCCTCAGGGTTAATATAGATAGTGTCGATCAGCTTATTTGCTTTTAAAGCCTCGATAACAGGGTTTCTGCCAATAATAAGCTGCAGTTCATTTTCTTCGTCTAAATTATTATTTTTATCTTGATAATTACTCATTGAATTTTCCTTTTCAAAAAAATATACTACTCGTAATTATACCACAAAAAAAACATAATGCCAATAGTAAACAGGCTTTTTATATAGACTTTCGACGATTTACACAAATTTTATCAATGATATTTATGCTTATCACATACACAATGCGATAAGCAGCAGAACAAGCATTGCCACACCCATTATAGTTGATATCACAGCCGCAAAGTTGAATTTTCTGTTTGTCGAAAACATTTTGTCCCCCGTTATCGCACTTGCGATATCAACAGCATTTTTTCTTAAAATATCAGGGTGTAGATGATTTTTATTTGCGTTTACAAATAATAGAATCTTATCAAAACATTCATTTTCTGTACACTTTATTTCGATGATTTGTTTATTAATTCCTTTGAGCATGACAGTCAACTCCTCTAAATACCAATTACTTGATTATATTACTGATTGTTGGCATTAAAAAAGTGCAATATTCAACATTTCAACGCAAAAATGTTGAATATGAAAAGTTTTCAACATTCGTAGGGGCATTTTCTGTTGAAAACCATGTTGAAAACGTTGAAAACTCATGGTTTTATCGGTATTTGCAGGCTGTTGAAAACTTCATATTACAACGAAAATCGACCATTCAAGCGAAAAAACGCTAACTTTTGGGAACAAATACACACGAGAATGTTACGAATATATTAACATACAAACTTGTCTGTTGAAGGTTATTTGTTAGCAGTGGAATGACCGCGCTTTACATAATTTTTGAATTTGTTTGAGAATAAATTTACAATGCTAGATCCAAAGTACAAAAAAGTGCCCCGATAAAAGAACAATGACCTATTAAATGATATAAGCTGATCTTCTGTACATATAATTGTACTTTTACAATCTTCTGCATAAAATCTAAGCTGTAACCATTGTAACGAAAAGTAACGAAAACTTCTTATCTTGTGGTAAGAAATTTTATAGCACGCTCTATGGAGTCTTTTGAGTTTCCCCAATCGGCATTTGCTCCTGTGTTACGGTAGTCATACATCTTGCAGTAGTGTGATACGTCCGCTTCAAGAGTGTCAAGATATTTGCTTGTCAGCTCGCCGCAAGCGTCAATAAACTGCTTCTGATATTTCTTATCCATATTTTCAGTACACATAGACACTAAAAGGTCATAGTGCGGCAGACAAAGCATTTCCTGCTGAGCAAAAAGATCTCTGAAATCACGCTGTTGAACATACATCTCAAACAGCGTAACGAGTATCCTTGACATTCCCCAATCCACCTTGCTGCATACAAAGCATTCGTTATTTACTGCATTTACTTTCTTTTGCTTGGCTGTCTTGCCCTCGAACATTTTCTTTCGTGTAAAAATATGCTTTTGCATATCCTGCAAATGTGATTGAAGCATAAGCGCAAGTGACAGTCTATTTTTGCAGGCTCTCATCTGTTCAAAATGTGTTTTGCAGAAACCGAGCTTATTGGTCTCCATACGCACGTCTGGCTCCATCATAGCCGCTCCCATTATGTACTCAACAGTTCTCTGCTCCAACGTATCACGCAGGCGGCATATTGGACAGCCGCATTTCGGCTCAAATATATCTGTGACAGGTATTGTCAGAATGCTTTCTCTCATATGATCTATCCTTTCTTAGATATGTTTATTTTATCCGCTTGAAAAATACTAATATTTATAGTATAATATTTTTTGTAGAATTTTGCAAGTAGATTCGATGATTTTATGATAAATAGGAGCTGAATTTTATGGATTATACACAAAGCGGCAGTGACATTTTGCTGAAACAGCCTGATTTTGGACTAGATGATACACTTGATTGCGGACAGGCTTTTCGCTGGGAGAAGATAGATAAAAAAACTTACAGCGGAGCTTTCCTTAACAACAAACTTACCATAAGTGAGGAACCCGAAAATGGCGTGTTTAGGTTTCATGACACTACTGTGCAGAACTTTGAAAACATTTGGATCGATTATTTTGACCTGAATACTGATTACGGGGAGCTTAAACGCCGCTTCTCTGAGAACGAAACTCTGTCAAAAGCCTGCTCATTTGCAGGCGGCATAAGAATACTCAGGCAGGACAGTTGGGAGGCGTTATCTTCCTTTATAATAAGTCAGAATAACAATATCCCAAGGATAAAGGGCATTATAGGACGTTTGTGTGAGCATTATAGCGGCTACCCTTCTGCAGAAGATATGGCAGATGAAACTATAGACAGCCTTGCATATCTGCGTTCAGGGTTCAGAGCAAAATATCTTGTTGACGCCATTGAAAAGGTTTTGAGCGGTGAGATAGACTACCAAAATATAAAAGAAATGCCCCTTGACGATGCACGAAACGAGCTTATGAAGATCAAGGGCGTTGGTCCGAAAGTTGCTGATTGTACACTGCTTTTCGGCTTTTACAAAACGGACGCCTTCCCAAAAGACGTGTGGGTGAAGCGAGTGCTTGCACAGTGGTATCCGAACGGACTTCCCTCTTGTGTGAAGGGTGTCGAGGGCATTGCACAGCAATATCTATTCCACTACATAAGAAATACTCAGAAATAACAAAAGACCCTACCGTAGAGTTTTCCACGGTCGGGTCTGATATTTTATTACATAGACTCTGGGCAAGTTATCTTGAGCATATCAAGAATATTCTTTATTACCTGCTTAACTGCAAGTGAAAGTGAAAGTCTTGCCTGCATAACGCTCTCGTCTTCTCCCATGATACGGCAGTTGTTATAGAATTTGTGATACATTGTAGCAAGGTCTATAACATACTTTGTTACCTTAGCTGGGTCATAAGCCTTTGCAGCCTCGTTTATAACGTTTGGCAGAGTAGCAAGGTGTTTTATCATCTCCTGCTCCTCAGGGGCTGTGAGGACGCTGAGAGCCGCCTTGTCGAGGCTCTTAACTTCAATGCCCTCTTCGTTCATCTTTTTAAGGACAGAACAAATTCTTGCGTGTGCATACTGTACATAGTAAACTGGATTCTGGCTTGTCTGAGATACAGCAAGGTCAAGGTCAAAATCGAAGTGAGAGTTAGGCTCACGGAGATTGAAGAAAAATCTTGCTGCGTCTATTGGAATCTCGTCAAGAAGAGTTGACAGAGTGATAGCTTTGCCTGAACGCTTGGAAAGCTTATACTTTTCACCGTTACGGACAAGGTTTACCATTTGCATGATAACAATGTCAAGTCTGTCAGCGTCAACGCCAAGTGCTGTCATAGAAGCTTTAATACGAGCTATATATCCGTGGTGGTCCGCACCGAAAATATCTACAGCTTTATCGAATTTTCTTACTGCAAGCTTGTTGTAGTGATATGCGATATCAGGCACAAGATATGTTGGCACACCGTTTTCACGAACGAGAACTCTATCCTTTTCGTCACCGAACTCTGTTGTTTTAAACCAAAGGGCACCGTCTTTTTCATAGGTATGACCGCTTGCTTTGAGCTGTTCGATAACTCTCTGAACTGAGCCGTCCTTATGAAGTGTGCTTTCGTTGAACCACTTGTCATACTGTATTCTATATTTGCCAAGGTCGTCGTGAAGCTTCTGAATGTTCTTTGGCAAGGCAAAATCGCAAAGTGCCTGACGGCGTTCCTCGCTGTCAGCGTTCACATACTTGTCGCCGTATATCTCATTGAATGCGTTTGCATGGTCGATTATGTCCTGACCCTTATAAGCGTCCTCCGGAAGTTCAGTTTCAGGCTTGTATATCTGAAGATATCTAACTTCGAGTGAAGTCTTGAACTTCTCTATCTGATTGCCTGCGTCATTGATATAGAACTCTCTTGCTACCTCATAGCCTGCCTTTTCAAGAACAGACGCAAGACAATCGCCTATAGCTCCGCCTCTTGCATTACCTATGTGCATAGGACCTGTTGGATTTGCAGAAACAAATTCCACAAGAACGCTCTTCCCAGCGCCAAGGTCAGTTTCACCGTATTTCTCTTTCTGCTCCAAAACAGTGGCAACTACAGTTGCATACCATTCAGTAGAATAGAAAAAGTTAATGAACCCAGGACCTGCCACTTCACATCTTGCAAAGTATGAGCCGTTAAGGTCTATCTTTGATACGATAGCTTCTGCTATTTTTCTTGGATTGTTTCTGAAAGGTCTTGCACATACCATTGCGGCATTAGTGGAAACGTCACCGTTTTTTGAGTCGGCAGGTATCTCCGTATTAAATGCAGGAACAGGCTCTGCTGGAAAAGTTCCGTCTGCAACAAGCTCGCCCATAGCCTTCATTACAAGCTCCTTAGCCTGAATAAATGCGTCGCTTATGAGATTAGTCATATTATTTTTCCGTCCTTCCAAATATAATTATGCGACAACATTTGCCGCTTTTACTTCTATAGCTATCTCAAAATCACCGATATAGCTTGAATTGACATCTAAAACATAGTGAAAGAAAAGCATTCCACCGTTTTCGTCAAGATCTGATCTTATGGTTTTAGCGGTTATGCCTATCATAAAATCACCGTATGGAGTGCCATAAACGCAATGCTGCTTTTCGCCTATATCAACAACAAGATTCGCTTCAACCGTTCCGGTTCTGTTCATAGTCACCTTGCGGCAGCCTTCGGTTTCTAGCGTTGTAACGCTTCCTTCAAATCCTGTTGCCTCAGACTCCTCATACGATATGCGATATCCTTTTTCGGTTGCTTCATAAAGTCCTGCTGAGATAAGCTCTGTTTCTTCTTTTGTATTACCATCGCTTTGACGGCTAACAAGTTTTATTGATACTTCCTTGCTGGTCAAATAAAATCCTCCAGTTTACAGCTTTAGGCTGCATTTTGATATTTGTGCATTGATATTGTTTCCGAGAAAACGTTCAACATTCTCAGAAAACAGCTCAACGCTGTCGGTACAGTAAAGCTCAAGGCTCTCACGCTCTTCTCTTTCAGCCGTATCATCGCTGTATGAAAGGGAGTTGAGTGCATATTTCGCAAGCTCTGCACCTGATGAAACAAGTGTTACGCCCTCGCCCATTATATCTGAAATTAGTTCAGTGAGGTGTGGATAGTGAGTACAGCCGAGAATAAGCGTATCAACGTCTTCTTTTTTCATTATTTCAAGATACTCCTGTGCGATATACCTTGCAGGCACGCAATCAGGGGCAGTATAGCCATTCTCTACCAGTGGCACGAACATAGGACAAGCCTTGCCGACCACCTTGATGTTAGGGTTAATGCTTCTTATAGCTTTGCCGTAAATGCCGCTCTTTATGGTCGCACTTGTGGCTATAACGCCTATCCTGTTATTCTTTGTAGCAGAGCAGGCAGCCTTTACAGCAGGCTCAACAACTCCGCTTATGGTGATATCTGACTTTATATCCATTGCAGGCAATACAGAAGAAACTGTACCGCAAGCAACGAGAATCATTTTAACGTTATGCTGTTTAAGAAACTCTATATCCTGTCTGGCATAGCTCATTATAGTCTCTCTGCTTTTTGAGCCGTATGGCACTCTTGCCGTGTCGCCAAGATAAACGATATTTTCATTTGGCAGAAGCTTTATAAGCTCTTTCACACAGGTAAGCCCACCAACTCCTGAGTCGAAAACTCCAATGGCGGCGTTATTCATAATCAACCTCCGCCTTATCAAGTGCCAGCTTGATAAGCTTATCTTCCTGCTGTGCAGGGGTCATTCCCTCGTACTGCATAAGCTGTGGATACATACTTATAGGCGTGTGACCTGGGAGAGTATTTATCTCGTTAAGAATAACAGTGCCGTCTTTCATAAGGAAGAAGTCTACTCTTGAAAGTCCGCTGCAGCCCATTGCTCTGTATGCCTTAACAGCCGTCTTTCTTATTTCTTCAATGCTTTCCTCGCTCATTCTTGCAGGGATAAGCGTTTTGGAAGCGGCATCATTATATTTTGCGTCAAAATCGTAAAACTCGTCATTTGCGGAGCATACTTCACCGACAGTTGAAGCAAAAGGCTCGTCATTGCCCATTACTGCACACTCGCACTCCATGCCAACTATAGTTTCTTCTACAATGACCTTGCTGTCATGTGCAAAAGCAAGCTTTATGGCAGCTTTAAGTTCATCTCTGTTTTTAGCTTTTGAAACGCCCACAGAAGAACCGCAGTTTGCAGGCTTGACGAACATAGGATAGCCAAGCTTGCTTTCCATTTCGTCACACTTTTTGTCAAGATGTGAAAGCTCTGAGGTTATAATGCCTACCCACTTTGCTGTCTTTATGCCGTTTGCGTCAAGAACAGTGTGTGTAAGTCCCTTATCCATGCAGTTTGCAGAGGATATGCAGTCACAGCCTACAAATGGTATCTCAGCAAGCTGAAAAAGCCCCTGAATAGTGCCGTCTTCACCGTTCTTTCCGTGAAGGACTGGGAAAATAACGTCAACTTTTACATTCTGATATTCGCCGTTTTCGCCAAGAGCGATAAAGCCCTTGTGAAGAGGGTCAGGGCTGAGAACGCATGGAACATTATCAGGGTGCTGTTCCCATTTGTTTGACGCAATATCGTCAACATCTCCTATATATTTCATCCAGTGACCTTTTTTTGTTATTCCGATACAAATAACATCATATTTGTCCTTTGGTATACTCTTTATAACGTGAGTTGCAGAAACAACAGATACGTCGTGCTCGTTTGATTTTCCGCCGAAAATAACGGCAACTCGGATCTTAGACATAAAAATTCGTCCTTTCTGAATTAGTATCATAATATTATAACATATTTAGACTTAAATTGCAAATCTTTTTGTGCCAAAATATACGCAAAACTGCCTTGAATATTGTGTTTATTGCATAAGGCAGGACTATTTGCCGTAGACAGCGACTTTTTCAAAGTTCATATTTCCACCGAATATATCCAGTGCTGAGCCTATGGTGAAATCTATCTTTCCCCTGCCGAATTCTTTTAGCGTATCGAGGTCGTCAAATGATGAAATTCCTCCGGCATATGTCGATGGAATGGTGCAGTATTCTCCCATTATCTTTGCTATCTGCGGCTCAATGCCCTTTGCTTTGCCCTCTGTGTCAACGGCATGGATAAGAAACTCATCACAGTATTCTGAGAACATTTCTAGGGTCTGGCTGTTCATTTCAATATCGGTGAATTTCTGCCAGCGGTCTGTCACAACGTAATACTTCCCGTCCCTTTTGCGGCAGGAAAGGTCAAGAACAAGTCTGCTTTTGCCAACGGACTTCACCAGTCTGTTCAGATTATCGAAATTAACAACACCGTTTTTGAAAACAAAGCTCGTCACGATAACATGGCTCGCGCCCTTGTCAAGAAAATGGGCTGCATTTTGGTCATTTATTCCGCCGCCTATCTGCAATCCGCCCTCAAATGCGGATAATGAACTGTAGGCTTGTTCGAGGTCTGCGTTGTAAAATTCGCTGCCGACAGGGTTCAGTATAATAATATGTCCCCCCGTCAGTCCGTATGACTTATAAAGTTTGCCATAATATGCACCGTCATATTCTGAAACGAAGTTATCCACAGCATAATTGTTTTTGTCAGAAAGGCTTCCGCCCACTATCTGTTTTACATTACCGTTATGGATATCTATGCAAGGTCTGAATTTCATTGCTCTCTCCTATCTGAATTTTCTCATGTATATCACCAAAACTATATCATTTCCGTTTTGGACGCGTTGACAATATACTTGCTGATCTGTATGCTTTTCGCAGAAGCTGTCAAAAACTTTGCTAAGCCCTTTGATATTTCTCTCAATGAAGTTCGTGTCTATCTGGTCAGTTTCACTGAATTGGAAATCGCTCATATCTGACGTTACTGCCACGCTGTCCTGCATATTATCCAAAGCCTTTTCCATAAGGCTCTCTATCTCATTTACTGAGTTTATATGCGTAACTGTCTGCGTAATATAGCTGAACTTTGTACTATCTGTATCAGGAAGCTCTGTATCGTCCCAGACGTGTTTTGTTTTCATGTATTCTTTTGAGACGTTAAAATACTTGTGCCTTACTGGTCTATCCGTAAAGTCAGGGATAGGGTCGTCCCAGCAGACGTCAACATAATACCAACTACCGCCTATCTGAACTATGTTCCATGAATGATCGTCGCCCTCAAAATCGGCGGCGTATATGGTCTTGCAGGGTATTTCCAGCATATCCATAAAAAGCTGAAACGTTGTGGAATAGCCTGAGCATATTGCTTTTCCGTTTATAAGACAGCCATATGGATTATCAGAGTTTGGCAGGCCAATACCAAGCGCATTGAGATGTGCTTCGTCATAGCTTGCACACTGCACTATAAAGTCATGTATGGCAAGCTCTTTTTCATAATCGCTCATGTCAGGTGTGATAAGTTTTTCAATGGCTGAAACGGCTTTGTTGTATATTTCAAGCTGTTTATCATCAAGATTTGCTGTATTGCCTGAGAGATAAGCCTGAGATATAGGCGTGCTGTCATAGTATTTATCATTGACGCTTTCGCTGTCAGCACTTGATGATGTAGTCACGGCAGAGGAATTATCCACAACTGTTGTGGGCTTTTGTGACTCTGTACAGCCTGTAAGACATAGTATCACTGCTGATAATAATATCAAAACAGTTTTTGCTTTCATGCTTTTCACCGCCTTGTTTTCTCTGATAACACAACTATTATATAATATACGCTTTGCCGTGTCAAGTAAGGATATCGTAAGAAATGAAAATTTATACAGTAAATTGACGTATACCATGCAAAAACATGCACTAAAACGCTATAAAAT
>ERZ1026968.1010-NODE-1010-length-9705-cov-4.068808_pt1 | contig 9705 bp, 8 predicted proteins | sample MGYA00519295_ERZ1026968 | MGnify/ENA primary metagenome ERZ1026968 (study PRJEB26926, sample SAMN06164480) | human gut metagenome | biome: ENVO:00009003; feature: ENVO:2100002; material: ENVO:00002003 | host: Homo sapiens | place: USA | collected 2012 ...
GTATGTGAATTTGAGCGTCAATATGGCCTTTCTGCAAAAGAACTGAAAATCGATGTCGTAAAACCTCTGCTTGAAAAATACAAGAAGACCAAATGCGAGCTCGAAAACAAAAAGAGATGTTGGCACGTTGAATATGAAGATTTGCCCAAATTTCATATGGACATTATTCCGGCAATCTACAGGACAAGTTATATTGATATAACTAACCATGACGAAGAGTACGATACATATGGCTATATCGGTAGCAACCCCAAGGGTTACATTGATTGGTTTAATGGTAAGAAGGCTGAACGCAGGAAAGTACTTTGTGAAAATTATTGCAAGGAGAACAGAGAAATTATCAAATGTTCGGCAGACATTGAAAAGATTAAGGAATATCACTTGAAAACGCCTTTACAGAAAGCCATCCAGCTCTTAAAAAGGCATCGGGATATCATGTTTAAGGATGATAAAGATAATCGCAAACCCATTTCTATAATCATCACAACAATAGCGGCAGATTTATATCGGAACGAAGACAACATCGTTGATACACTAAGCAACTTTTTCAACAACGCAGAATCGTATATTGAAAGCCATAAAATGGGCGGGGTTTATCACATTGATAACCCTTGCTACACAGGAAAAGACGAGCGCGAAAACTTTGCTGACAAATGGGAAGAACATCCTGAAAGAAAGGACGCCTTCTTTAGTTGGCTGAAAAAAGCAAAGCGAGATTTAATTGACACCAGGTTATATCAATTCAATAGAGTAGATATGGCTAATAATTTGAAGGAGGCGCTGGGAGAATCGACTACTGTCCGTGTCTTTAACCAAATGGCACAGGAAGATCGAGATGCAATAGAAAAACAGCAGCGAAAAATCGATACTGCAACTGGCTCGATATCATCTTCCGGTAGCGTTTCTATACCCCGAAATCATCATTATGGCAAAACGTTATCCTAAAGCAAAAACTGTGTCTCCTTTTGTGCAGCTTGTCACTCAGTATGCGAGAATAAAAAGCACTTACACAAATATTAAGTCTGCGCAAATGAACAAACACAGCCGAAGCTTTGAAATAGTAATGGATATTACCCCATCGGAGAATAGCAATACATACGAAGTTAAAATATCGTATGAAATTGGCAAAAAACCTCAAGCCATATTACTTTCTCCTGCATTGAAAGAATATGATGGAAAAATGCCTCATCACATTTACGGCTTCGATAAAAATGGCCATGCGATTCTGTGTGTATATTGTCCTTATAAAGGGGAATGGACAAGCAGTATGCCAATCGCAGAGTCATTTATTCCTTGGGTTTCTACATGGCTGAACACATACGAATATTGGCTGATAACTGGCGAATGGAACTACAACGAAATTAAATGTGGTTCACCAAAAGAATGAGGTAAATGCACTATGTTTGATGACATTATTGCAAATTCCGCAAGGCAAGCAGCAGAGATATCTCGCTTGATGGATGAGAAAAATCAACAAGAAGCAGCGCATCGCGCAAAATTAGAAGCAGGTGCAGAAGCGGACATCGCACAAAAAGAACTGCTTCAAAGTCAGCTTGAAGCTTTGCGCGAGCAAAATGGGCTGCTTTCTGAAAACTATAAAAAGCTCAAAGAAATGTATGATTCTCAGGTGGAAGCCAATGAAGCAGCTCGGAACGACCTAAAAAGTAGCCGCAAGTTTAATGCGTGGATGATGGTTATTGCTATTATTGCCATGCTCGCCGCTATTGCCGGACCAATCGCAACAATTCTTGTTAGCAGGTGAAGATATGAATGAAGTAGTAAAACATCGAATTGAACAGATAAAACAAGGCGAAGTGCCGGATGGGTACAAAAGGACGAAAGTCGGAATCGTGCCAGAAGAATGGGAGAACAGTTTATTCTCCAATTTGTTTGTTCCGTACAATGAACGCACACAAGACTTGAAGAAATATCCGTTATACAGTTTAACAATAGAAGACGGAATAACAGCCAAAACAGAAAGATATGAAAGAAGCCATCTCGTGAAAAAAGAAGATTCATATAAGGTGGTTAGGCCTAATGATTTTGCTTATAATCCGATGAATTTGAGATTTGGAGCAGTGTCTCGGCATAAAGGCAACAACCACGTTTGTGTTTCGGGTTATTACGACATATTTACCACCCAACATAAAAGTGATTTATTGTTCATGGACTCTTATTTGGTGTCAAATAAAATGATCACCTATTACAATAAGGTAGCGACAGGTTCGCTTGTGGAAAAGCAAAGAGTTCATTTTTCACAGTTTTTAGAGTTTAATTTGCCTCTTCCGGATTTGAAAGAACGTGAAAAGATTGCTGAGATTCTTGCCACGCAAGACAAAGTGATAGCGCTGAAAGAAAAACTGCTGGAAGAAAAGAAAAAACAGAAAAAATATCTGATGCAGCAACTCCTCACCGGCAAAAAGCGCCTTCCTGGATTTACGGACAGGTATTTTGCCCAAAAAATGAAAACTATTATCAGAGAAACCTCATTCAGAAGCAATGACGGCATCAATCGAAATGTAATGAGTGTTTCAAATGTAAAAGGATTTGTTTCACAAACTGAACAATTCGATAAAATAGTAGCAAGCAATGATACATCAAATTATAAGATTGTAAAGTATGGCACTTTTGCTTATAACCCTTCAAGAATAAATGTTGGATCATTAGCACTATATAAGGGAAATCAAGAGATAATTGTGAGCCCTATGTATTCAACATTTATTGCATTAGGCAATATAAATATGGATTATCTCTTGTACTGGTTTAAGTCATTTGGGTTTACTTCGCAGCTAAAAAAATATCTTTCAGGTAGTGTCCGCAACAGTTTAAGTATTTCGGATTTATTATTGTTTGATATTCGATTGCCGTATATAGAAGAACAAAACGCTATTGTCGAAGTATTATCAAACGCCGATAAAGAAATATCAATTATTCAAAAATCAATCGACCAGGAAAAACAAAAGAAAAAAGCCCTGATGCAACTCTTGCTGACGGGTATTGTAAGAGTATAAGGTAGAAAGGAAGTGTGAACCTATGCCAAGAGATGAGCACCATGTTGTACCCAATTCTGAGCGTGGTGGATGGGATGTCAAACGCAACAATGCTTCCAGAGCAAGTGGCCACTATGAAACAAAAGCTGAGGCAATGAAGGCTGGACGGGAAATGAGCCGTAATCAAGGAACGGAGTTTATTCCGCATCGCAAAGACGGCACCATCCAGAACCCAGACAGTCATGGTACTGACCCCTGTCCACCCAAGGATAAGAAATGAATTAACCCAGAAAAGCGAGGCGGATAAATGCCGCCCCGCTATTCCTGCTTTTATACAAAGAGGTGATAACCGTGTCGAAAATGACATTAGAACAGAAAAAAGCCATGCTCTTATCATTGTGTAAATATGGCGATTCTATAAAAACGGACAAAGAATTAGCCAACACGGTTATCCGCGAGCGGCTGGGATTCATTCCCCATAAAAAACTCTATAAATTCCGTACATGTAGCGAGAGGAATTTCAAAACGCTCGAAGAAAACTGCATTTGGATGTCGCCGGCAAGCAGTTTCCCCGATCAGTTTGACTCCACTATCAATGTTGATTTCAAGCAGAATCAGAAAGAGATTGAGAAATGGCTTCGCACAAATTATCCGGTTTTATGCTTTGAATTTGTGGAAAAACTGTATGAGCAGCGCGGGCTAACGTTTCCATACACTTATGATGTTTTTCTTGAATACGTAAACACCTGTTTAGATAGTGAGGGAAACCCTATACCTGATTGTGAGAAACAGTTTCTTCGTGAACACGCCAATTCTGACGAATTAGCGCAAATGGATGTTATTTTACAGCAGATCAACATGATTCGAGATAAATTCGCCGAAAAAGAAGATCGTGTATGCAATGACCTTATAGAAATCATTGACCAAATGCGTACGCGGACACGAGAAACCATGCTAACCTACTGTATGACGGAGCATTTTGACAATCACGTTTTCTGGGAAAATTATGCCGCCAATTATAGCGGATTCTGCATTGCGTACGATTTTTCTGCATTTGATCGTAGACCGTTCTCTGACTATCAAAATCTTGCGTTTTTATTCCCGATGGCATATCGGAAAAGAAAACCGTATCTTAATATGGTTCCATTTATGGATGGAGCAATTCGCGGAATTATTTCAGGAGATTCTTCCTGGCAGGCAGATCCTAAACTTACTGCCGATATGAACTTGCAGCTATATTACAAAGACAAGGATTATGAATACGAACATGAATGGCGATTTTCGATCAAAAATGAGAATAACTGCAAGCAGTTTTTCCCGTTCGTAGGGGCTATCTATGCAGGTAAGGACGTAGTTCCTGAAAACCTGACACGATTAGCTGAAATTGCAAAAACTCTGAATGTTCCTTTGTTTAAGCAAGAAATTAATCGTTCTAAAAACGGTTTTGACTATATACCGGTTGAGGAGATCAAATAATGGGTTACAGACACCAATCCGATTTGTATCTGGAAGACAATATCAGTAAATACCCTGCCATAGAGTTGCTGTGCAAACTCGGTTATACATATATCTCCCCTGACGAGTGTATGACCGAACGTGGCACACTATACAACGTACTGTTAAAGGGTATTCTGCGCAAGCAGTTGCAGAAGATCAATCAGTTTGAGTTTGGCGGGATTACTTACAAATTTTCAGCAGACAACATAGAGAAAGCTATTTCTGAATTAGATGAACCACTGACCGATGGTCTGATCCGCACCAGTGAAAAAATCTATGATTCGCTGATGCTGGGCAAAAGCTATCTCGAAAAATTGGTAGACGGCACTTCAAAAAGTTTTAATCTGAAATACATTGACTGGGAACACCCCGAAAACAACGTCTTTCACGTAACAGAAGAATATTCATGCGACAGTTGGGACAAGCAGAAGAATGCTCGCCCCGACATTGTGCTGTTCGTTAATGGCATTCCCTTTGGCGTTATCGAGTGTAAAGCACCGACAATAAGCGAAGAACAAGCGGTTGAGCAGATGATCCGCAATCAGGGCAAGGACTATATTCCGCAGCTGTTCAAGTTTGCACAGATCGTGATGGCAACCAATAAAAATGCAGTCAAATATGCAACCTGTGGTACCGGGAAAAGCTTCTGGTGCGTTTGGCATGAGCAGTATACGAATTGGCAAAACAAACTGATTGATCAGTATATTGCGGGGCGCGAGCCGACTGTTCAGGACAGAAACATTGTATCGCTATTTGCGCCAGAGCGACTAATGAAACTCAGCAAGTTCTTTATCCTATATGATGCCAACGTCAAGAAGATCTGCCGGTATCAGCAGTTCTTTGCCGTTGAAGAAATCATGAAAACAATCAATACCAATGATGCTGCCGGCAATCGTCAGAGCGGCGTTATTTGGCATACACAAGGCAGCGGAAAATCTCTCACGATGGTTATGGTATCTAAGTACATCCTGGAAACCATGTCAGCTCTTAATCCTCGTGTTGTGATTGTTACCGACCGAAAAGAACTCGATAAGCAGATTGCCAAAACCTTTGCCCACACCCGCTTAAAGCCGGCACGTGCGACAAGCGGTAAGCATCTTTTAGAACTTATCAACGCTGGATCTGCAGATATTATCACTTCCATTATCAACAAGTTCAACACGGTTGAAAGCTGCGGATTAAAGAATAAATCAAGAGATATTTTTGTATTCGTTGATGAAAGCCACCGTTCCAACTATGGCTCTCTTGCGGCGAAGATGCGTACCGTATTCCCCCACGCCTGTTATATTGGCTTCACCGGAACTCCTCTTATGAAGAACGAAAAGAACACGATGGAGCGTTTCGGCAAGCTGATTCACAAATATACCATTAAAGACGGCGTAGAAGATAATGCGATTGTTCCGCTGATTTACGAAGGAAGATTTGTTGACCAGCATGTTGACGAAGAAAATATTGACCTTTGGTTTGAGCAGGTCACGAAGCGTCTGACAGATGCGCAAAAGGCAGATCTGCGTGACAAATGGAGCACAATGAAGCGGCTTGCGTCTACCGATGCGCGTATTAAGCGCATTGCGTTGGATGTCAATCAGCATTTCCTTGAAGGTTATAAAAACACTGGTTTCAAGGCAATGCTTGCCTGCAATTTCAAAAGAGATACTATTCATTATGATAAGTGTTTTGAACAGTTTGGCGATTTGACAACGGCTGTTGTCATTTCCTCTCCTGATTTGCGCGAAGGAACGGAAGAAGTTGACGAAAGCTCTGATGATCTCGTTGTTTCTTTCTGGAACAAGATGATGCAGCAATACGGCAATGCCGATGATTACGAAGACGCGCTCAAAGCTAAATTCATTGACGGCGAAATTGATATTTTGATTGTCTGCAGCAAGCTGTTGACCGGTTTTGATGCTCCCCGTACGCAGATTCTGTATATCGACAAAGAGCTGAAAGATCACGGCCTTTTGCAGGCTATTGCCCGCACAAACCGGCTTTTTGACGGAAAAGACTTTGGACTGATTGTCGATTACCGTGGACTTATCAGCAAACTGGATTCCGCAATGGAAATGTACAGCGGTGCAGGGCTTGAAAACTTTGAAGCAGAAGATATTAAGGGTACAGTATGCGACGTCATGGCATACGTTGCGCGGCTCAGAGAAAGCTATTCTCAGCTTTGTGATATCTTCGCTACTGTAAAAAACAAAGACGACACAGAAGAAATAGAAGTTTATCTTGCTGATGATGAAATCCGCGGAAAATTCTACGATGCTCTTTGCGTTTTTGGGCGTGCGCTCAATATGGTATTGAACTCAGAGAAAGCTTATGCTGCCTTTACAAAGGCAGAACTCGGGAAATATCAATCTACCTTTATTTTCTATGCAAAAGTGCGCAGGAGTGTAAAAATCAGATACGCTGATGCTATTGATAACCGTGAGTACGAAGCACAGATGCAGAATCTGCTCGATACACATTTGTCTGTTTCCGGTATCAAACAGATAACTAATCCTGTTGATATTCTGAACAAAGATGATCTCGAGAAAGAATTAGAAGAACTGGGCTCTTTGCGTTCCAAAGCGGATGCCATTGTGTCCCACATGGCAAAAAGCATCAAAGTCAACCACGACGAGAATCCCGCATACTATGACAGCTTTTCAAAGCGTATAAAAGATGCTCTCGAAGATTACAAAAATCGCGTAATTTCAGAGGCGGAATACCTTGATAAGATGAAGTCTATCATGGCTGATTATCGCAAAGGCACCACCAATATTGTATATCCCGAAAAGGTCAAAGGGAATGTTCATGCACAGGCATTCTATGGTGTGGTAAGCGCAATCTTGGATGATGAGATTGATCTGAATACAAATATTGATATTGTATCTGATATAGCACTTGAAATCACTTCGATTATTCAGAAGCATGATACGGTTGACTGGCAGAGCAATAAAGACATTCACAATAAAATCGCTCAGAATATTGATGACTTATTCTATCAGCTTGAAAAGGATAAAGGGTTTGTTATTGACTTCGACACGATAGATAAAGTGATCGAAAATGTAATAACGGTAGCGTTAAGGAGATTCCATGATTAAGCAGATAGTATTGAATGGGCGAACGATTAGCTACGATCTTGAGAGAAAGAATGTCAAAAACCTTAATCTGAGAATAAAACCGGACCAAAGTGTTTTTGTTTCAGCGAATCATTTGGTCGCGGAAGCCACAATCGAAGATTTTTTGACCTCAAAATCCGAATACATCTTGAAAGCGCTTGACCACTATGAAGAACAACAGAAATATATTCCAAAGCCAAAAGAATATGTTGATGGAGAATGTTTTAGAATTCTTGGCCATGAATTGAGATTGAAAGTCAGTTCCGGTTCAAAAAACGAAGTGTTCTCTGACGGAGCGTTTATTCATCTGAAAGTCAAAGACACAACAAATTACGATATCAAGAAGCGAACAATGGATAAGTGGATAAAACAGCAGTGCCAAATTACATTACAGGAAGTATGCACATCTGTTTATCCAAAATTCCAGAAATACAAAGTTGACTTCCCAGAACTCAGATTCCGAAATATGGTATCTCGTTGGGGAAGCTGCCAGCCCAAGAGAAAAGTATTAACATTTAATATTGCTCTAATTGAAGCACCATTATCGTGCATAGAGTACGTTGTTGTTCATGAGTTTACGCACTTTCTTCAACCTAATCACTCAAGACAGTTTTATCAAACATTAGCGATGTTCATGCCGGACTGGAAAGAAAGAAAAGCATTGCTGGAAAAAATCTATCCTCACGCATTATAAAGGAGAATTGATATGCAATTTGAGAAATACAATCCGAATTCATTGAGCGTTAGTGCGATATTGGGACTGATTGCATCTGGAGACATTGCAATCCCTGAAATTCAAAGACCGTTTGTCTGGAAGAAAACTCAAGTCAGAGACCTTCTGGATTCGTTGTACAAGGGATATCCTACAGGCTATTTGATTATTTGGAAAAATCCAAATGTAAAACTGAAAGATGGCACTATTTCGGCGGGTAAGAAAATTTTAATTGATGGACAGCAGCGTGTGACAGCACTTATGACAGCAATTTCTGGGATTCCCGTTGTTAATAGCAACTACAGAAAAGAACGAGCAAAAATAGCATTCAATCCATTTGAAGCATTATCAGAAGACAAGGATGCCGAAATATTTGCCGTCCAAGACCCAAGCCACTTGAAAGGCAAAAAATGGATTCCGGACATTGCAGAAGTATTTAAAAACGATTTTTCAGTGTATAGTTTTATTCAAAAATACTGTGCTGAAAACCCGGAAATGGCTCCCGAAACTTTGGACAAGGTAATTACAAATTTAAGAGGTATTGGGAACAGACTAATTGGCGTAATTGAACTATCAGAAAACTTGGATATCGATATTGTCACAGATATCTTTATTCGGATCAATTCTAAGGGAACTGCATTGAGTCAAGGCGACTTTGTCATGTCCAAAATCGCAGCAGATGAAAGCTTTGGCGGAAATATGCTGAGGAAGGCTATTGACTATTTTGCGCATCTTGCTGTCGAACCAACCTTCTTTGATTACATAAAGGAGAACGATAACGAGTTCATCGAATCTGAATACTATAACAAAATCGCATGGCTGAAAGATGATAAAGAAACAGTATATGATCCAGACTGTGACGACATATTGCGCGTCGCCTTTATGCACATGTATCCCAGAGCCAAATTGGCAGATTTGGTAAGCTTACTGTCGGGCAGAGATTTCGAAACAAGAGAATATAAAATTGAAATTACCGAGGATACTTATGCGAAACTAAAACAAGGCGTTCTCAATGTTATGAATGAGTACAATTTCACTCAGTTTATGATTGCAATTAAGAGCGCAGGTTTTATTTCAAACAAGTTAGTCAATTCGCAAATGGCTTTGGATTTTGCTTACGCTTTGTATCTTATGTTAATACAGCGCAAGGAAGTATCCGTTGGAGAAGTCAAAGGTATTGTTCAAAGGTGGTATGTTCTTTCTGTACTTACCGGCAGATACAGTAGTTCACCCGAAACAAAGTTCTATAGTGATATTCGACAAATAAACGAAATTGGTGTTGTAAAAACGCTCGAAAACATTGAAGCGGCAACACTTTCTGATAACTTTTGGAATGTTGCTGTTGTTGAGTCCATCCCAGAATTTGTGTAAACCTCCATGATGGTGTAGAATAGAAGCACCG
>ERZ1026968.1012-NODE-1012-length-9695-cov-4.738382_pt1 | contig 9695 bp, 5 predicted proteins | sample MGYA00519295_ERZ1026968 | MGnify/ENA primary metagenome ERZ1026968 (study PRJEB26926, sample SAMN06164480) | human gut metagenome | biome: ENVO:00009003; feature: ENVO:2100002; material: ENVO:00002003 | host: Homo sapiens | place: USA | collected 2012 ...
CGGCAGCGTCAGATGTGTATAAGAGACAGGCCCACGGTTGCGCCCGAAACGACGCCGGCAAGCACCGCCATAATCGCAATTACGACGATAAGCTCCACAAGAGTGAAACCTTTTTTATTGTATTTCATAATTATATTATACAAAATCGCCGACGTTTTGTCAAAACCGACGTATTACCAGGGCGAAACGGAAAATCCGATTTTGAAAACCCGCCGTTTTCGTTTTGTCGAGTTCAAATTTTTTGAAGGTTTTTTTGAAAATCAATTTTTTTTACAAGTCGTAATAACTGACAGTGATGAATGTCAATATGACAGCGGCGCACGGGATATTATAACAAGGAAACCCTTCCGGGAGATTGCCACGCTACGCTCGCAATGACACAGTACTTCGTACGGAATATAACAAGAGTTTGTTTACCGGAAACTATTTGCAAAATTTTCGTACCTTCTTTATTCTATCCCGTGCAACGCACTTATGTCATTGCGAGGAGCAACGCGACGTGGCAATCTCCCGGAAGGGTAACCGCATTGTAATGATATAAAGAGTGTAGCACGGAAGTGGTAACGTATCATGACTTGTCGTTGCGTTTGTCGCATAGTATGAGCGATATTTCGTCGCGCACGATGCAAAGGAATTTCAAAAGACATTCCGTCTCGGACACGGTAAGGTCGCGCGTCAGTATCGTCGCAACGGACAGGGCAAGATTTGTGAGTTCAATGACGTTGAGCCGCGAAAGTTCCATAAGGCAGTTTATGTTTTCGTTTGGAAATTAGTGCGAAACGGCGAAAACGGGACGTGCAAAATGGCACGTCATAATGCAAAATAACTTGACATTCGGCTGTGATATCTTGTATATTATATTATAGCAATATCTTTTGGGCGCATTATGCCCAAAATTGCACATACTATGGCTATACCGCCGGGTTTTCCGGCGTATCGGAGGAGAGATATGAGAGCAAAAAAATCAAGCAAAAACTTACTTCGTATCAGCGGACTTGCATTAGTGTTTATGCTTGCAGTCGCACTGCTTGTCAGCGCAATTTCTTTTACGCGCGTGGGTGCGATTGATAACAAAACGGCTTTTGCGGCAGGTACGTACACGCCCGGCACGCAGGAGCTTGCCATCGGTTCGCCAAGTTGGAATTGGAACGTGCCGCTTAAAGCGGATGCGGACGGTAATATTGCCGTTTATACTTATAAACCGAATACATATTCCAACTATTTTGCTTATGTCGGTGGAATAGCTACTTATAAAATTTCTGTCAAGAGTTCAGACACTAGTGCGTATACTTCACCCAACCAAGAAATAATGGGTAGCGTAAGAGAAAGGCTGTATGCTTACTATAAACTGCCCGATGAACTTGTTTCGCTTGGCGCGACGATTGAAATCAGCGCAAACCTTGACAGTGCGTATAAATTCACTAAAATGAAAAAGACGCACAAGTTTATTTCCGTAGCGGATAGTGTTAAAAAAATCGAAGAAAACGAAGATAAAGACGGCGTAACTGCCGAACAAGTCGTTGAAGCAACGTATAATTCGGGCACGACCTGGAAAGTCACGGCGGGCAGACAATATATCCTTGTATATGCCGGCGGTCAAGAAGACGGAGGCAATGAGAAAATCGAAATCAGCGGGCTTGAAATCACGATTAAGGTCAAGTCTGTCGATAACCCGAGCCTTTTCACACCCGTTACCGCAGCGTGGGACGGAAAAACCAAACCGGACATTGCGGTTTTGGACACCATTGCAAACATATCGAATCTTTATACCACCGACAACAATATTGTCGGCAACCTTGACTGGGCATTGAACGGCGAAGACGTTCTTGATCCTACGTTCAACAAGTTGACGTCAATCCGCACCGACGGAACGCAAACAAAGCGGTTCTCCTTCCTGCTTTTTGACAAATTCTTCGGGCTTAAAGAGGCGGATATCAAAGGTTTTGACATTCTTCAAGCATATAGCGGCGAAGGCGCAATAACGGACGGCTCCGCAAAAACATACAGAAGAAGCGATTATACATTAGAACAGCTGAAAACGTTGCGTTATCCGACGGGCTTGGAAAGCATAACGGTTGAGCCGTTTGCGTTTGACAATAACGACCCCGCGACGGGTTCTTTCCGCGGGCTTTACGTCACGGTCATTTACGACGGAAAAGACAACAATGCGTTGCCTATCGAAACCAACACGATATATCGTGTAAATTATAAAAACTCAATCAATCTTTCGGGTAAGACGTTGAGCGTCGACTGCGACGGTATCGACTACACCAAGCCCACGGCATTGAACGAAGTTGCTCTCCTTACCGAAAACGTTTTTAACGAAAAAGACGGCGTCACATATTTTTATACCGACACCATAAAATTCAAACCTGTTCTTGAAGACACCGACACTCGCGGCGACGTCAAGTATTTCTATACCCTTTACAAAAAGGTTGACGGCAATTACGTTGAAATCGAAGGGCAGACAGGCATTGCAATCAACAACCCCGGCTCCGACATCTTCACCCTTTCGGGACTTGAAAAGGGCGAATACGCAATCAAGTTCAAAGCGATTGACACGGTCGGACGATTCTACGAAGGCGCGAGTGCGGAACAAATCGCACTTTTTAACAGCATACAAAAAAGCTGGGCAAACCACGCCGTTTACAGCGGTTATCACCATTTCACAATCGACGACATCAAGAGCCTGCCCGAAAAATGGGAAACCGCAATTTACCTTGAAAACGGCGGCGCATATAACGGCGAATGGACGAATCAGAACGTCGTTATCGAGTTCAATACGCTCTCTTCCATCAAGGACATAACCTATCAAATCAGTTATCGCACCCTTAAAAACGGCGTTTTCGTAGGTACGCAAACCGAATGGGTGAGCATCAACGACAAAATCGTCGATAACAAATATGTCATAGGCTATGACGAAACTTCGCCCGAAGGATACGAACGCATTTATTATCTCCAGGCGATTTATAATTCGTCAAATATCAAGTATACCGTTAACGTTCCCGTGAAATACGACAACTATAACGGATACAAGCCCGAAATTGCAAGGCTTCTTGACTTCTCGACATACGCGTATGCCGACTTACTGCCCCTTCTTGTGAACCTTAACTACAAACAAGTCGGGAAAGACGGCTACGTCAGCGAATTTTTGGGCAGCCCGATGACTCTTTATTACGCAATCACCCGTGACGGCGTCGTGGGCGAGGCAAAGGAACTTTCGCTTGATACAAACGACGTTTATATGGATTTGTTCGAGGGCAGAAACGTTTCAGGCCTCACGCAAATTCAGGTCAGATTCTGGCTTGTCGACGAAGCGGGCAATACAAACGAGGAAACCATCTACAACGTCAACCTTGACAGGGCAAAGATCAACGTCAACTTTAACATCGATACGAACGCCCGAAGATATTTCAACAATACGACCGACGTAAGTACGTCGCTTGTTTCGTACACGTTGTCGAACAAGTTCACGGGCACTATCCCGTCGGGGAAAATCGGCATTACTTTCGACGCGGCGTACGACGGCGTTAATGCAGGAAAAAGACACGTGATTGTCAGCAACGTCCTGGCTTCCTACGTCGAAGGCTCGGCTTATACGGCTGCGCTCATCGACGAATATGAAAAGGTTTTCTTTGACGTAAACGGCAACGTCATCACCCTCGTGGACGGCAGGTTTGTCGTCGGCACGCACGAAATAAGAAAAGCCCGCCTTACGATCGACGAGAATTACGAACATGCGAAGTTTGTTTATAACGGCACCATCAACTACGCAATGACCGACTACGTTTCGGGCGACGGCTCTTTATTGGTGCTCGATAAGGTTTTGGGCGACAAAGCGGACGAATGGAAAAATATCCAATGGAAAGGCACGTTCCAGCTTGACAGCATTGGCGTCGGCAAAGGGCTTCGCGCATCGCTTATAAATATCGAAATCGCGGGCGAACTCGGCAACAATTACCAGATCACAAACGCGGGCGGCTCCGCAAGCGCACCCAAAGCGTATATCGATATCCTACCAGCCAAACTCGGCAAAATCACGCTTATTGCCTCAAAGATTTATAACGGCGAAAATACGATTCTGACGAACTCGGACAACTGCACGTTTAGTATCGAGGGACTGCAAGGCACGGACAACATCACGCTCGAATACGGCACGATTATCCTGCCCGGCAAGGACGTCGGCACATATACCTTTAACGTCAACGATTTCAAACTCGTCGGCGAAAGAAAAAAATTCTATGACCTGACAGACGTTACCGTTGAAGCGACGATTACCGTAACGCCCAAACCCATCACGGTTACGGTGAATAACGTCGATAAACCTTTCGACAACAAAACGTCGTTCCAGATCAGCAGCTATACGTTTGGTGGCGTTGTATCGGGCGACGACGTGAAACTGTTAACAAGCACGGGCAATACGGCAAATATCAACGTCGGCACTTATCCCGATTGCAAAGTCACGCTGGGTATTACCGGCAATGACAGCAAAAACTACGTCCTGAACGTTACCGAGGCGGTCGTTACGGTCACCATTTCTCCGCGCGAAATCGGCGGCGCGAAAATCACCGGTATTTACGCTGTCGATACGAACGGCAACTATTACTACATCGATGAAATCGGCGCAGGCGAGGTTGTGATTTATCAGAAAGACGGCGCAGGTTATATCGCGTACAGCAAGGACGAAAACGGCAAGGCAAAGACCGAAAACGTTGACGTTTTGCCAGCAGGCGCAACCGTCTGGGTGCTCGATACGTTCGTAAAAGGCGGCGTTTGCATCATCAACGGTCACCGCTTCGAGCTGTCGCAAGACATCGTTTACGCAATCGAATACTATGAGGATACCGAACTCAAAAACAAACTCGACATCGGTGAAATCGACTTCACACAGCGTCAGTATCAGCCCGTCGTCGTCGATCAGAACGGCAAAACATTCATTATCAACGTCGACATTAAGGACGGCGTTTACGACACCACTTCGGGCGCGTATAAATATACGTTGAAAATCAAAAGCTTCGGCGAGAAAAGCAACTTCCAGAAAATAACGGGCTTCAACGACACGGAAACCAAAGTCGTGTCCGTGCTTGACTTCTCGGACGTCAAGTTTGAAAATAAAATGTTCAACGGCGAAGGCAGCGTCGATAAGTTCAGCGCTCCGTACAACGCGGCGGCATACACGCTTAACGTCATAAGCCCGTCACAGTTGAATATTGAACTCGCGGAATACTTCAAGAAGGGCGCAGACGGCGTATGGGTGCCCGTTGACAAGGCAATCGACGCTGGCGTTTACTACGGTAAGTTCACGGTATCGCGCTTGAATAACGAATACATTCTTGAACAAACTTTCACGATTGAAAGAATCGGCACCGAAATTAAGATTAAAGACGCGTCCGTTACGTACGACGCAAAATACGGCGAAGACTTCGCTGAAAAAGTGCAAAAGGTCGACGACGCGTTCAATTACTACAAGACGACTTACGGCATGGTCGTCGGCGCAAACGACATCGTTTACGAATATTCCTTTGATGAAGATTTCAAGACGATTCTCGGCAGTGCTCCCGTCCGTCAGGGTGGTGGCGTATGCTACGTCCGCGTGAGATATAAGGGCAACGAAAATTTCATCGGCTCGGTCTCGCTCGCCCGCAAAATCAACGTTAACGGCGCGAAATTCAACCTTGTCGATATCACGGCAAACGTAGGCGAATCGTTCAATCTGCCCACGGTTGAAAATCTTATCGACAAAGACTCCGTCGGCGGCAACTACAAAGAAATCGCAAAAGACTTTGTCATCGTTTATCGCGTCAGCGACGCCAGTTACAAGGTCGTGAATAACGCTGCGGGACTTGTGGGCGAAGGCAGATATCCTTACAGAGTCGTTCATAAAGGACTTATCAAGGGCGGCGCCTGGACGGTCGACAGCAGTGCGGAATCCGAAAGATATACCCGTGCCGTGTCGGCGGACGGCATAATCGAAGCGACGATTTCCATCACCGAAAACGAACTTAACTCGGTATGGGGCGGCGACGTTAACGTTCCCGACGATAAAGTTCTGGAAGATAACGGCATCGGCACGATCTCGGGCAGCTGGACGCAGGCTGACAGCGGATACACCGTTTACTTCTGCATACTCGACAGAAACAAAGCCGCAAGCCGCGATAACTTCACCAACGGTTTAAGACAAAATAAGGAAATCTTTGGCAAAGAGTACGTCGCTGGCAAGGTCTACTTCCTGTCGCTCAGCGAATATAAGAACAAAAGCGTCCTTATGAACGCCGACAAACAGCCCAGACTTATGAGCCCCGCAACCGTAACGATGAACGTCAGAGCAAACGGCGCGAAACTCATCAGATACAACAACGGCGAATGGACGGAAGTAAACTACGTCGATAACGGCGACGGCACCGTAACGTTTGAAACCGATAAGCTCGGCTACTTCATCTTTGCAGAAGACTACGTCGCGCCCAAAGCGAAAACAAACACGCTGGCAATCGGCATCGGCGCAGGCGTGGGCGGCGCGGCAGTGCTTATGGCAATCATCGTGGTTACGTTGGTCGTCATTAAGAGAAAACGCGCATAATCGTTAAACAAACGCACGCGACGGCGTGCCGTTTCCAAAATGTAAAATATTTTATAAGGAGAAGAAAAATGAACAAATATGCAGGTACAAAAACCGAAAAGAACCTCGAAACGGCTTTTTCGGGCGAATCACAGGCAAGAAACAAGTATACTTACTTTGCGTCGGTTGCGAAAAAAGAGGGCTATGAACAAATCGCGTCCCTGTTTCTGAAAACCGCCGACAACGAAAAAGAACACGCCAAACTTTGGTTCAAGGAACTTAACGGAATCGGAAACACAACGGAAAACCTTGTTGCCGCAGCGGCGGGCGAAAACTACGAATGGACGGATATGTATGCGGGCTTTGCAAAAACAGCCGAAGAAGAAGGCTTCCACGAACTTGCGGCGAAATTCAGACTTGTCGCGGCGATCGAGAAACACCACGAAGAAAGATATCGCGCGCTGTTGAAAAATATCGAAACGGCGGAAGTTTTCAAAAAATCCACGGTGAAAGTATGGGAATGCAGAAACTGCGGCCATATCGTCGTCGGAGAGTGCGCGCCCGAGGTTTGCCCGACGTGCAATCATCCCCAAAGTTATTTTGAAATATCCGCAGACAACTATTGATTGTCGCAAAACCCAAGGACAATCGTTTTCAAAGCGTCGGGACACCCCGACGCTTTTTAATGTTTAATATTATATATTATATATTATATTGTTTATATAATGAAAATGAAGGGCGGCGGGTAAATTTCGAAGGCGAGAAGAAGCGCGATATTTTCAAAAAAATAATAATAAAAAAATTTTCTTTTCCTTCTTAAAAACGGTTTACAAAAAATGCCGCTTGTGTTATTATAACCCTAACAGAAATCTTTAATTATGTCCAGAGAGGCATACAAGGTTATCATACAATAAACAGGTGTATCATATCTTGCGTGTCTCGACGCAAGATTTTTTTTGAGGTTTTATGGAAATTAAGGCAAACATTATGGATGATACGGCTGTCGCCCGCGCGCTTAAAAGGGTATCGCACGAGATTATCGAAAGAAACGACTCCCTGGAAAACGTCGTGCTTATCGGCATTAAAAGCCGTGGTATCCCCCTTGCCGGAATAATTGCCGAAAACGTGAAAAAATACGAAGGCGTGTCGCTTGATGTGGGTGAACTCGATATAAGTCTTTATCGTGACGACCTTGCGGAAAAAAGCGAAACTCCCGTTATCGAAAAAATCAACGTTCCCTTTGAAGTAAGGGGACGAGACGTCGTCCTTGTTGACGACGTTTTGTTTACCGGAAGGACGGCGCGCGCCGCAATCGACGCCGTGTTCACGCTGGGACGTCCGCGCACGATACAACTTGCCGTGCTTATCGACCGCGGTCATCGCGAACTTCCGATACGCGCGGACTACGTCGGCAAAAACCTGCCAACGTCCAAGCAGGAGGTCGTAAGGGTAATGATACCGCCCTATGACGAGAAAATCGCCGTTGACCTGTTTTCACTCTGATATATCAAAATATAAATAAATTTTAAAGGAGATTGTTACTTATGAAGATGATTTACAACGTTGAAGACAAGTTGTCCTTCAAACAAACGCTTGTGTACTCGCTTCAACAATTCTTGGCGGTCGTTTGCGCCACGATTCTCGTGCCTATTCTTTCCTCGGGAAACGGCGTCAACATGAGCCCCGCTGCCGCGCTTTTCGGCGCAGGTATCGCAACCCTGTTCTACGTATGGGTTACCAAGAAAAAGAGCCCGATGTTCATCGGAAGCTCGTTCGCGTTTATCTCGGCGTTGATCGGTGCAACTCAATACGGCTGGTGGGGAATTATTCTCGGCGGCGTATTCGCAGGCGCTGTATACTGCATACTTGCCTTTATCGTCTGGAAGAAAGGTACTGAATGGATCAACAAACTTATGCCCGCGGTCATCATCGGGCCCACGGTTGCTCTTATCGGCTTAGGTCTTTCGGGCAGCGCAATCAGCAACCTTACCACTGCAAGCGGCGCAATCGGCAGCGCAAAATCTTACAACCTTGTCGCAATCCTTTGCGGATTGTTTGCCTTCTTCGTAACGGTCTTCGTATCCTGCAAGGGCAGCAAAAAAATGCAACTTATGCCTTTCATCATCGGTATCGGCGCAGGTTATCTTCTCGCATCGTTCTTCTCCATCTTCGGATACGCATGCAACGTCGAATATCTCAAAATCGTCAACTGGACTCCGCTTGTCGAAAACTTCGTAAAAGACGGCAAATTCACGGGCGTCACCGCATTCCTCGATTATCCGCACCTTGCGATTATCGAAGCTATTAAGGAATCGGTAAACGGCACCGCAAGACTTACCGGCGCGGGCGTCGGCGCAATCGCGCTTCTGTTCATCCCCGTATCGCTGGTTGTTTTCGCGGAACATATCGCTGACCACAAAAATATGAGCACCATCATCGAAAGAGACCTTTTGAAAGAACCCGGTCTCCATCGCACGCTCATCGGTGACGGCTTCGGAACGACCGTCGGCACAATCTTCGGTTGCTGCCCCAACACCACTTACGGCGAAAGCATCGGCTGTGTGGCAATCACCAAAAACGCCTCGATTTACACCATAATCGGCGCGGCTGTTATCGCGATTATAATCGCGTTTTTCAGCCCGTTCATCGCGCTTATCGAAACAATCCCCACCTGCGTTCTGGGCGGCGTATGCCTGGCGCTCTACGGATTTATCGCAGTCAGCGGTCTTAAAATGCTGCAAAACGTCGACCTCGGCGAAAGCAAAAACCTCTTCGTCGTATCGGCAATCCTTATTACGGGTATCGGCGGACTCGCTCTTAAATTCGGTCTTGCAACAAAGGGCAAAGCAATCATCACCATCACCAACATCGCAACCGCTCTTATCGTAGGTATCCTTACCAACGTCCTTCTTTCCATCAAAACCAAGAAAGAAAAACAGGGCGAAGTCAAAGACGGTGAAAGCATCGCGGTCGTGGGCGAAGGCGTAACGTATGACACGGACGACAAACTCCCCGGCGTCAGAAAAGACGAAGTCGTGGCAGACAGCGAAGCAGTCGACGAAGCAGTCGAAGAACTCGGACTCGAAGACGAAGACAAAACAGCGACGGTGGAATTCCGGGCGGTTGAAGAATCAAAGGA